>OJHJ01000080.1_pt1 | contig 81700 bp, 73 predicted proteins | sample 1595201 | NCBI WGS metagenome assembly OJHJ01 (sample SAMN05416832, study PRJEB24817) | seawater metagenome | isolation source: Sea water | place: Canada:Atlantic | collected 2013-07 | reverse complement strand
TGTGTATAAGAGACAGCCCCGCGCCTCACCGTCCTCCCAAGACAAGCGCACCCTCCCCTCCGTCCGGATTCATCCGGTGCGGAGGGTCCCCATTTTGTTGATCTTTTCTTGAACTGCGGAGCCACCCGCGCTCGACCACGGTCCCCGCCGAGGAGCCTCCCCTCTCCTCAATCTGGTGTCCTTCCAGAACCGCTCACTGGCCAGCGGGTGTCCCAGCTTTCGCAGAAGCTCCGGCGGGCACGATTCAGCACGACGGACAGGGTGAGCGAGTCCCCCTCGCTCACCCTCTCCGTGCCTGTGCTTAGCTTGCACTTATGCAGCGCACCCACGGCTTGATTTTGACTTCGACCCTGCTCTTAGGAGCGGTCGGGCTCACACTGTCCTCGCCGGCGAGACGCGCGCGCCTGCCCTGGATGCCGGAACAGGTTCAAAGGCTGCTGGAGCAAACGCCATGCGCACAGGCTCCCCAGCTCTCCGACGCCCAACTCATCGCGGCGCTGCGCTCCGGCCTCGTGGATCCTTGCGGCCGAATTGACGCCGCCATCCCGACGCACCCCGCAGCGGAACGCTGGCTTCAGACAGAGGTCTTGGGTGAGCTCTCAGGTCCCGAGAGTCTGCGCCTTCGAGCCGCCCAGAGCTTGGTGCGGATGGAGCGCCCAGACTCTGCCGCGGCCGAGCTGAGGACGGGCCACCTGGGGCCAGAGGCGCGGCAGGCCCTTCTGCGTACCCTGAACCCTCAGCTTGAGGGCCTGGACCTGCCCTTTGACGCCACCGGTGCCAGCGCCGCTCAGCGCTTTTCACGGGGGGATTGGGCCGTGCGAGAGGAGCTGGCGGATGCCTTGTACGCAGAGCTCCGCTGGCCCACCCTGGTGGACCCGGAGCACGCCCCGGAGCAGGCGGCGCTCCCTCAAGTGCTGGTGGAAGGCACCCTCGAAGGCTTGGGGTGGAGCAGCGCGCTGCTGGCCGAGGCCTTGAAGGATTTGGAGCTGGGCCATCCTATTCAGCAGCTCGAGGGCCACACCCTCCGCCTGCTCCAGCAAGGTGGCAGCGACTGCAGCCAGGCGGATCCGGCCTGCCTGACTCTGCTGCTGAACGAGCTCGATGGCCACGCAGGCGCCCCGCAAGCCCCCCTTGCGCCCCTTCTCGGCGTCGCCCCCGAGGACTTGGCCCTCTTTCACCGGGCGGCCCAGAGCGTTCTCGAGTCTCCCAACCCAGAGGGGCGGCTCCTGGGTCTGGTGGCCCATCCCGCTCATAGCTACGGGTCCTCGGCATGGCAGGCCGGTCAACGCGGCGAGCCAGGCCTGGTCTTGCGCTACGGCGGTGGCTCTCCTGCGGCCTCGGCCAGCGCGGCCTTGGCACTGGGCCTTGCAGCCGATGTTCCGGTGCAGATCTACGGCGCCAACAGCGACACCCTGATCATCGAGGTGGGATCACGGCGCGCCAGAGTGGGCCCCTGTGGCCCGGGCACCGCCCTGGACGGCGGCGATCTGCCGCAGCTCTCCCCAGACGAGGTCAGAGAGTGGGCCTTGCGAGAGCGGGTGGCCGGCTTGGCTGCAGCCGGAGACTTCGAGGGCGCCGTGCTGGCCTCGGTAGCGGAGACAGGAGAAGTCATGACGCCGCAGTGGAGGGCTCTGCGCGGGGGACTCTTGGCCTGTCAGGGGATCCGCCTCCCAGGACTGCAAGACCCTGGGCTCGCTACCGACTGGGCCCTGGCCTGCGGTCAAGCTCCCTTGCCTGGAAATGCCCAGCAGGACACCCTCTCCACAGACATGGCGCAGGCCTGCAAGGGCAGCCTGTGGGTGAATCCGCTGGCTCCCTGAGGGTCAAGGGCCTGCCAAGGACGACTGGGCGAACTCTGCGCATGCTTTAATCGCCCCTCATTCTGTAGAGGGCCCAGCCTTGCCGCGCGCGCTTGTCGTTTTTGCCGTACTGCTCAGCACTTGGTTGCTGTGGTCCGGTGTCTACGAGCCCCTGACCATCGGTCTCGGTGTGGCCAGCTGCGCCTTCGTTGCCTGGTTCACGACGCGCTTGGAGCCAGGACCACAGCCCAAGACAGACATGGGCTTCTGGTTCCGTCTGCTGCTCTACGTTCCCTGGCTGCTCAAAGAGATCGTCATCGCGAACCTTCAGGTGGCGCGGGTGATCTGCTCTCCGAGCATGCCCATCAGCCCGCAGATGCTGCGTGTGCCATGTGGCCCCAAGACCCCACTGGGTCAGACCCTCTACGCAAACAGCATCACCCTGACCCCGGGCACCATCACCCTGGACCTCCGCGACGACACGGTGTTGGTCCACGCGCTCAGCAAGGGCAGCTCACAGGGTGAAATGGATCGCCGCTGCCGCCACGTCGAGGGCCAGTCCTGATGTTCTGGGCAGCCATGATCGGGGTCATCGTGACGATGGTGCTGGCCATGATCCGCGCGATTCTTGGCCCAACGGTCTTTGACCGCATCCTGGCCTTGAACATGTTCGGTACCAAAACGGTGCTGCTCATCGCAGTGGTCGGCTTCTTGGTCGGTCGACCGGACTTCTTGGACCTGGCGCTCATCTACGCACTGATGAACTTCATTGGCACCATCGCCATCCTCAAGTACGCCCGTTTCGGCTCCCTAGGCAGCGACGCGAAGCGTCCTCGGAGCCAGCTGTGATCGTCCTGGACATCATCAGTTGGGTGCTCTTGGTGAGCGGCGGCCTGTTCTGCATCATCGGTGGCATAGGCATCATCCGCCTTCCGGACTTCTACACCCGCACCCACGGCGCCTCCATCACGGACACCCTTGGAGCTGGTCTGATGCTGGCTGGCTTGGGTGTGCAGACCCTGCCGCACTTCATGGACGGTGACTGGCTGATCTTGGTCAAGCTGATGGCCATCGCGGCTTTCTTGCTCATCACCAGCCCCACGAGCGGGCACGCTCTGGTCAAGGCCGCCTACGCGCGGGGCGTCCGCTGGAACCAAGGCGATGTCCCGCTGCTGAACAAGAAGAAGGAGGGCGAAGAATGACAGTAGAACCTCTTCTCTTCGGCTTCCTGATCGTCATGGCAGTGGTCATCATCCGCATGCGCAGCTTGCTCGCAGCCGCGATGCTTTCAGGGATCTTCTCCCTGATTAGTGCGGGGCTCTTCGTGCTGATGGACGCCGTCGATGTGGCCTTTACTGAGGCCGCCGTGGGTGCAGGCATCTCCACAGTGCTGTTCTTGGGCACCCTTGCCTTGACCCCAACGCAAGAGAAGCAAGGCAAGTTCAAGGTCCTGCCGCTGCTGGCCGTCATCATCACCGGCCTGGTGCTCCTCTGGGGCATCGCCGACATGCCCTACTACGGCGACCCAGCCGCGCCGGTACACGTCTACTTGGCCCCCGACTACATCCAGGGCACCGCTGAGCACTTCCACATCCCCAACATCGTGACCGCCGTGCTCGGCAGCTACCGTGGCTACGACACCTTTGGCGAGACCACCGTGGTGTTCACCGCCGCCACGGGCGTGCTCCTGCTGCTGGCCTACCGCCGCCAGGACCAGGACCAGCTCGTCCCCGAAGTCCCCGAGCCGGACGAGGGCGAAGAATGAGCGGGCCCAACCCCATGCGCATGCGCGAGATGGTGGTGGTGCGGGAGATCTCCCGGCTGCTCATCCCATTCATCCTGCTCTTCGCCCTCTACGTCCAGTTCCACGGGGACTTTGGACCAGGCGGCGGCTTTCAGGCGGGGGTGATCTTCGCGGCCGGCTTGGTGCTCTACGGTCTGGTCTACGGCCTTGATGCGCTCCAACGGGCCGTTCCTCCGCGCCTCATCGAGGTCCTCGCTGCAGGCGGCGTCCTGATCTACGGCGGGGTGGGCGTGGCGAGCATGGTGATGGGAGGGCAGTTCTTGGAGTACAAGATCTTCGATCCCCACCACGGCGAACACTACGGCTTGCTGCTCATCGAGGCCGGGGTCGGCATCACCGTGACCGCGGCGATGACCGCCATCTTCTACGCCTTCGCCGGCCGGGACCGCGCCCGCGACGAGGAGGCCCGATGAACGCCGTCGCAGGGCTTTGGGTCTACGCCGTTGTCATCGTGCTGATGATGATTGGCCTGTACACCGTGATCTCCAGGGACAACCTGGTGAAGAAGATCATGGGCCTGAACATCTTTCAGGTCTCCGTGATCATGTTCTACGTCGCCTTGGGGAAGGTCGACGGCGGCACCGCGCCCATCTTCAAGGCCACGCACGGAGAGCACCTCGACACCGAGGTGGTGTTCTCCAACCCCTTGCCCCACGTGCTGATGCTCACCGCCATCGTCGTGGGAATCGCCACCACCGCCTTGGGCTTGGCCTTGGTGGTTCGCATCCAGGAAGCCTACGGCACCGTCGAAGAAGACGAGCTCGTTCGCATCGACCAGGAGGGCGGCGCTTGAACGCCCACTTGCCCGCAATCCAAGTGGTGTTGCCTCTGCTGGCAGCGCCGGTCTGCGTCTTGCTCCAGAACCGCAAGGTCGTGGGTGTCTGGGCGACTCTGGTCGCTTGGGCCAGCTTTGCCATCGCCATTACCATGCTCGTCCACACCATGGAGCACGGGACCATCTCCTACGCCCTGGGCGGCTGGGAGTCCCCCCTGGGGATCGAGCTCCGGGTTGATGTCGCCAACGCCTTCCTGGCCACCATCGTGACCGGCATCGCGAGTATGGTCCTGCCCTATGGACCGGGTTCAGCGACCCTCGCCATCCCCGAGGACAAGCAGTACCTCTTCTACACGGCCTTTCTGCTCTGCATGACGGGCTTGCTGGGCATGTCGGTGACCGGAGACGCCTTCAACGTCTTCGTCTTCGTGGAGATCACCTCCCTGTCCTCGTACACGCTCATCGCACTGGGCAAGGGCAGGCGGGCACTCACTGCGGCCTTCTCCTACCTGGTGATGGGCACCATCGGCGGCACCTTCATCCTGCTGGCCATCGGCCTCTGCTACCAGATGACCGGCACCCTAAACATGGCGGACATGGCCCTACGCCTGCAGCCCGTGATGGGAACACGCACGGTCTTGGTGGCCTTTGGCTTCTTCGTCGTGGGCGCCTCCATCAAGCTGGCGGTCTTCCCACTGCACCAGTGGATGCCCAACGCCTACACCCACGCCCCCTCCGTGGTCAGCGCCTTCCTGAGCGCCACGGCGACCAAGGTCTCCTACTTCGTGCTCGTCCGGGTGGTCTTCACCATCTTCGGCGCCGCCTACGTCTTCGGCACCGTGCACTTTGAGTGGCTGCTGATGCCCTTGAGCATCGCGGCCATGTTCGTGGGCTCCATCGCGGCGATGTACCAGACCCACATCAAGCGCCTGCTGGCCTACAGCTCCATGGCCCAGATTGGGTACATGACCCTGGGCCTGTCCATGAACAGCGTCGAGGGTCTGACCGGCGGCTTGGTACACCTCTTCAACCACGGCTTGATGAAGGGCGGACTCTTCTTAGTCGTGGCCAACATCACCTTCCGGCTGAACTCGTCCAAGATCGAGGACATGGCGGGCCTGGCCCGCAAAATGCCCTGGACCAGCCTTGCCTTTGCCATCGGAGGGCTTTCCCTGATTGGCGTGCCCGGCACCGCTGGCTTCATCTCCAAGTGGTACCTGGTCCAAGGCGCCCTGGTGAAGGGACAAGTCTGGCTGGCCCTGCTCATTCTCATGAGCAGCCTGCTCGCCGTCGGCTACGTCTGGAAGGTCATCGAGGTCATGCTCCTCAAGCCGCCCACCGACCGGGTCGAGAACACCAAGCCCGCCCCCCTGAGCATGATCTGGCCCGTCTGGGTGATGATCGGCTCCACCGTGGTCTTCGGACTCTGGACCACCTGGACCGGAACGGTCGCTGAAGTGGCCGCAGAGACGCTGATGGGGCTGCGATGACCGCCACCCTGATGATGGCTGCCTTCTTCATCCCCATCGGGGTGGTCCCCTTGATGTGGGCCGCACGCAAGGTGCCCGACCTGCGCGATGGGTTGATGGTGGTTGCTGGGCTGCTGACCTTCGCGTGCGTGGTCGGCATGGTCCCAGCCGTCGCAGCCGGAGCAAGACCCGAGGTCGTGTTCTTCCATGTCTTCGACGGCGTTCCTCTGGCCTTTAAGTTGGAGCCCTTGGGCCTGGTCTATGCCTTGGTGGCCTCGGGCCTCTGGGTCCCCACCAGCCTCTACGCCTTTGGCTACATGCGAGGCCACGGAGAGACGAACCAGACCCGCTTCTTCATCTGCGTCGCCCTGGCCATCTTCGCGGCCCTGGGCATCGCGATGTCGGCCAACCTCTTCACGCTCTTCACCTTCTACGAAGTGCTCACCTTCTCGACCTACCCCTTGGTCACCCACGCCGGGAATGAAGACGCCAAGCGAGCGGGACGCATCTACCTGGGCATCTTGGTCACCACATCGGTCACCATGCTGCTGCTGGCTGTGATGTGGACCTTTGTCATCGCTGGGACCCTGGACTTCACTGTCGGCGGCATCCTGGCCGGCAAGGTGGACGGCCCGGTCATCCCCATCCTGCTGGGCCTGTTCGCCTTTGGCGCCGGCAAGGCAGCGCTGATGCCCTTCCACCGCTGGCTTCCCAACGCGATGGTCGCGCCCACTCCGGTGTCTGCGCTCCTGCACGCTGTGGCCGTGGTCAAGGCCGGCGTGTTTACCATCCTGAAGGTGGTCATCTACATCTTTGGGCTGGACCTGCTCTACACCACAGGGGGCTCCGACATCCTCAAGTGGGTGGCCGCAGGCACCATCCTGATCTCCTCGATCGTCGCCTTGCGCCTGGACAACTTCAAGGCACGCCTGGCCTACTCCACCATCTCCCAGCTCGCCTACATCGTGCTGGGGGCCATGCTGGTGACACCAGATGCCGTGGTCGGCGCCAGCATGCACATCGCCATGCACGCCATGGGCAAGATCACGCTCTTCTTCGTGGCCGGTGCCTGCTTGGTCAGCGTACACAAGTCCAAGGTCAGCGAGCTCAACGGGCTGGGCCGCAAGATGCCGGTGATGTTCGGCGCCTTCACCGTAGCCGCCTTCTCCATCATCGGCTTGCCCCCTGGGGGAGGCTCCTGGAGCAAGTGGTTCATGGCCCTTGGCTCGACCACCCAGCCCAGCGACTACCCCTTCGTCTTTGTCTACATGCTCAGCTCTTTGCTGGCCATCGGCTACCTGATGCCCATCGTCGCCCGAGCCTTCTTCTTGCCGGAGAAGGTGGACCACGGCCACGACGCCCATCATGACGCGCACCACGATGAGGGACACCACGCGGAAGTAGAGCCCTCCATCGAGGACCCAAGCCTGGTGCCCATCCTGCCAATTGGCGAGAGCATCCGGGAGACCCACCTGCTGATGTTGGGCCCGATCGTGCTCACCGCCGCCGGCTGCGTCGCGCTCTTCCTGCTGGCGCCTCAGCTCGAGGCCTTCTTGCGCCCCATCGTCGGAGGTGCCCCATGAGCGAGCACGAGCACGGGCCACCGAGCGTCAGCGCGGGCGGCGTCAAGCGCGTCCTGTGGGTGCTCTACGCCGTGGTGGCGATCTTCATCGCCATCGACGTCGTCTGGTTCGGCCCAGACTGGGTCTCCAACTTGGGCCAAGAGACGCACCACGAAGAGCCAGGCCACGAGGAAGCAGCGCACTCAGAGCCGGAGGACCAAGGTGGCCCGGAGGAGTTCTGGCCGGATGAGAAGGTCGCCCACGAAGGCGATGAGGCTCACCCCGTCGGCCACATGGCCAACCCAAACACCGAAGAGCACGGCTTCGGTGGTCACAAGCACGGCCACTACGCCTTCGAGAAGCTGCCCATCTTCCACGCGCTCTACGGCTTCGCCGGCTGCGTGTTGTTGGTCCTCGCTGCGCGGGTCCTGCGAATGGTGGTCATGAGGGACGAGGACTACTACGGCGACGACGCGCCGCTGGACGAAGCGCAGACGGAGGAAGGCCATGCTTGAGAGCATTGCAGCCTCGCTGCCACCCGGGTTGATCCTAATCTTTGGTGCGCTACTCCTTCCCCTGATTCCAGGGGAGAGCGCTCCCACGGGCGAGTCCGCTGACGGCATCTGGCCACTGTCCGGCAAGAGCAAGCTGGGCATGCGCGGCATCTTGATGCTGCTCCTGCCGATCTTGGGCCTGGCTCAGATGTGGCTGCTACCCCTGGGTCACACCGTAGACGTCGAAGTCTTTGGCTACGCCCTTCAGCCGGTCCGAGTCGATCGTCTCTCGCGCATCTTCGGCACCATCTTCCACATCGCGGCCTTGATCTCCGTGATCTACGCCCTGCGGGTACGGGACACGCTGCAGAACCTCAGCGGCTTGGCCTATGCAGGCGCCGCCATTGGCGCGGTCTTCTCCGGCGACCTGATCACGCTCTTCGTGTATTGGGAGCTCACCGCCCTGACCTCGGTCTTCTTGATCTGGGCCAAGCGCACCAACCGCGCCACCCGCGTGGGCATGCGCTACCTAATTGTGCAGGTGCTCTCCGGTGTATTGCTGCTCGCCGGCACGCTCTTCCACTACGCGGACACCGGCTCGCTGGCCTTCGATCTGCTCAGCCTGGACGGCTCCCTGGGCCACTGGCTGATCTTCCTGGCCTTTGGAATCAAGGCTGCCTTCCCCATGCTGCACAGCTGGCTGGAGGACGCCTACCCCGAGGCCACCATCACCGGCACTGTGTGGATGAGCGCCTTCACCACCAAGATGGCCATCTACGCATTGGCCCGTGGTTTTGCCGGCACCGAGATGCTCATCCCCATTGGGGCAGCCATGACGGCCTTCCCAATCTTCTACGCGGTGATTGAGAACGACCTGCGCCGGGTTCTGGCCTACAGCCTGAACAACCAGCTTGGCTACATGGTCGTGGGCGTAGGCGTGGGCACAGAGCTGGCCATCAACGGCGCCGCAGCGCATGCATTCGCGCACATCCTCTACAAGGGCTTGCTCTTCATGACCATGGGTGCCGTGCTGCTGCGCGCGGGCACGGTCAACGGCTCCGACTTGGGTGGGCTGTGGCGCAAGATGCCGTGGACGACCACCTTCTGTGTGATCGGTGCCATGGCCATCTCGGCCTTCCCGCTCTTCTCAGGCTTTGTCACAAAGTCCATGATCCTGACGGCAGCGGCGGACGAGGGCCACACGTGGACCTTCTTGATTCTGCTCTTCGCCAGCGCGGGTGTGTTCCATCACTCCGGCATCAAGATCCCCTACTTTGCCTTCTTTGCCCATGACTCCAAGCTGCTGCCAAAGATCACTGGCGAGGCCCCCCGCAACATGCTGGTGGCCATGGCAATCGCTGCCTTCCTATGCATCGCTGTTGGTGTCTATCCAGCACCTCTCTACGCGATGCTGCCCTACGACGTTGGGGACTACAGCGCCTACGACCTGACCCATGTGGTCACCCAGATGCAGCTGCTCTTGGGCTCCGCGGCCGCCTTCGTCTTCCTTCAGAAGATGGGCTGGTACCCAGCAGAGCTGCGCAGCACAGTGCTCGACGTGGACTGGGTCTACCGCAAGCTGCTGCCCGGTGGCCTGCGTGCCACCTACAACGCCATAGACAAGGGCGCAGAGAAGACCAAAGCGGCCGTTGGCCGTGCTGTTCTGGCAGGGGTCAATCGCTTTGGCCAGATGTTCCGTCCCGGCGACCGCTCCTTCGGTGAGCCTTGGCCCAGCGGTGAGACCGCGATGTGGGCTGCGGTCGTCTTGGTGGCCTACTTGGTGCTCAGCATCGTCGGCAGCCAAGCCGGCTGAGGCAGAGGGCCGAAGGGCTGAACAGGACTTGCTTCCCGTCAGCCCAAGGCTGCGCGGATGGCTTGAACCCGCTTCAGGTCCAAGGGTGCGTCCAGGTCGCCGTCTTGGTGCAGCGCCGTGCCCACAATCGCGCCCGTGCATAGGGGGGCCAGGATCTCGGCCGTGGCCAGTGAGAAGCCGCTTCCGATCCACAGGGGCGCTCTGGGAACGGCACGCCGAACAGCCTCCAGATCCGCCGGCGAGGTCGCTGCCCCAGTGCCCGATCCGGAGACCACCAGCACATCAGCTCCCCCACGACCAAAGCAGTCCTTGGCGGATTGGGCCAGATCGCTTCCCACGCCCAGGGGAGCTGCGTGCTTGACCATGACATCCGCGACAATGCCGAGGTGAGGCGCGACCCGCTTGCGGTAGAGCAAGGTCTCTCGAGCCCGCCCTTGGATGACCCCTTGGTCCGTCACCATCGCGCCGCTGAGCACGTTGATCCGTACGAATCCTGCTCCAGCCGCTGCCGCAGCACCAAGGGCGGACAGGCCGTCGTTGCGCAGCGCGTTGACCCCGACCATCAGGCTGTCACCGAGTTCGGCAACCACCTGCTGAGCCACCACAGCCAACATCGCGGTCACGTGAGGCTCCACCAGCTCGGCAAAAGGCGCATCTCCCAGGTTCTCGACGATCACAGCCTGGGCGCCCCCCTCAGCCAATACACGCGCATCCCGAAGCGCACCCTCCACAATGGCCTGGAGGCCGGGGCCTGAGCGCGGCGCGCCTGGAAGCGGCGGCAGGTGCAGCACTCCAATGAGGGGCTTGGGATGGGCGAGCAGTGAAGCAAAGGTGGACATCTCTGAGCTTTAGCCGGCTGGCGCGCTCTAAAACAGGGCCAGCTGAGGTACCTGGGTCTCGCGGGCCACTGTGTTCATCTCAGAGGCCAAGAACAGCTCTTGCTCCAGACCGGGCTCAGGTAGCTCCTGCCCATGAGGGACCAGGGCCACTGCTCCAGGTGCCAAGACCTGGCAGGCACTCTGAGCCGATGCCAGATCATCCGCGATCGAGGCCACTACGCGCACCCCGAAGCGCACACCCAGCTCGCGCGCAAAGTCTCCGAGCTGCTCCAAGCTGTGCCCCTTGGGCCGCGGCAACTGCAGCTCAGCGCCCTGCAGCTTGAGCGCACCAAAGCGGGCGGCGACGTGGTCTACAAGCTCCGAGCTGGGCGCGCCCCAGAAGCGAAACACCAGGGCCGCTCCCTCCAGGCTGCCAGGGGTCAGCGGCAAGAGCGCCTGTGCGCGGGCTGGGAAGGCCAGAACCTTGTCCATAGACTGGGGCTGAGGGCGCTGCTGCAGGACGACTCGGCCCAGGACCTGCCAACGGCTTGGCGTGCAGCGCACACCGGAGGGCAGCGCCATGGCTCCTTCGGCGGTCTGCAGCGCCAGCATGGGGCGTCCGCGTCCGCGTGGTGCAACCACAACCAGCTCACCGTCTTTCGCGCCCGGATCCACCAACAGGAGGTCTCCCGGGAACAGCGAAAGACCGTGAATCTCACCAGGAGCGCGCACTTCCACACACACCCCGCCCATACGGGCGGACACCGCAGCGTCTGCAAACACCAGGCTTGGAACCTGAAGGGGCGCGGGGCTGAAGGCTTGAAGCAGCATGATGGAACTCCTGTTGTCGGTGGCGACACAAACAACCTACTGAACATTCCCACGGGTTGTAGACCAAAAATTGTCCGCGGACATTTTTTGTCCGCTCACCTCCATCGATCAAACGGGGTAACTTGGCTGCGGAGATCCAATGCGCACTCGCTCACAGCCTCTTCTCATCGCAGTCACCTTCCTCTCTTTTGGCACCCTGTTGGGGACTTTGATGCCCAGCGCACAGGCCCAGGATCCATCGCCGACTGCGGTTCCACTCTCCCCCCCTCAGACGGAGCTGCTCTGCAAGACCTTCAAGGTCACCCCGGACGACGAGTACGGCGGAGTCTTCGAAACCACTGATGCAACCGACCCGATCGGCCAATGGGTACAAGATCAGAGCGCTGCCGGTTGGGGGCCCCACTCCAGTGATTTGGAGTTCGCGACCAAAGCGACCGGCTTCCCCGTTGCCTACAACCAGATCTGCCTGTCCCGAGCCCGCTGAGCCAGGCCCCGCTGGAGAAGAGCCCACGCCGGCCCGACCCGCTCCGACAGCACGGAGGAGCGCTCTCTCTGGTCCGTGGTGGTGAGCAGAGGGGCGCTGAGCTCCATGGCTGCACGATCACTCTTCCCCAGGACCCGCAGCTCATCTGGCAAGACAGCTCCCTGCTGGAGTGCCGCGCCAGCGGGGGGGACCTGGGCAACTTGAAGTCCTGCACGCTTCGCGGGGCCTCCCTAAAGAATGTCCGCATTCACAGCCTCAGGTCCTGCGAGCTGGCCCATGCCAGGCTGGACGGCGTTGACCTGACGGGGGCCGATCTGAGCCGGACCAACTTCTATGGTGCCACGCTCCTAAACTGCACCCTCGAGGGCGTGAAGGCCTTGGGGGCAGACATCCGCGACGTCAAAGGCCTCACCACAGAGCAACGCGCTCTCCTGGTGGCGGCCGGTGCCAGAACGCATGCCACATGGCAGGAGCCCCTCCCTGCTCCACTGCAAGGTGCCCTCAGCGCCCTTCTGCTGCCCTTGGGGGCCGCCTTGGTACTCGGCCTGACAGTCGCTGCGCTCAGCCTGCCCTCGGCGCCAGCAGAGCCCAAGGTGGCCTCGCCGGCGGGATGGATGCCGAGCGTGGACGCCGACACAGAGACCCAGAGCCAACTCCAGGACTTTCGGCTCGGAATCGCTGCGGCTCACGAGAACCTGAAGGGCCGAGGCGGACGCAGCTACCCCACCTTGGAAGAGGTGCAGGCCAACCACTACGATCTGGACGGAGACGGGCCTGGGCAGGCGCTCGGAGTGCTCTTCCCCAAGGGGCTGCCAAGAAACCTGCTCTCCCCAGGCGAGGGCAGCGTCTTGCCCTACTGCAACGCCACCCCTGACCAGCTCACCCTGAGCGAGGAGGACGTGGACTGGCACTACTGCCCGGAGACCGGCAGGGTGCTGGCCTCGGCGGGGCACACCTTGGAGCCCACCTTAGATTGGTGAGCCCTAGGGAAGCTGAAGGAAGTAGACCGACTCGATGAGGTAGAGCCCATCGGGAAAGGGTCCCTCCGTGACGGCCTCTCCCTCGCCGGCCAGGGCCGCGCTGGTGCCGCCGTAGCCCATGGCCAGCACCTCTCCATCCAAGCCCTTGCCCAAAGGAAGCGGCAAAGCGGCGTAGAACCCTTGCAGGGATTCCTTGGAGTCCGCCACTCCGTATTTGTCCAAGAGCGGAACCACCTCAGGGTAGAGCGCTCCCAGGCCCACCCGCAGCTCCAGCGGCAAGCTGACCCCGCAGCCACCCTCGGCCTCCATCAAGCTGAGCTCGGACCAGGAGATCACCCACTCCGGCTCGGTGCTGGCCAGCTCGCTGGTGGTGGCGACGATGTGCTCCTGAACGCAGGAAACCTCGGTGCCGCTGGCCTCGTACAAGGTGTAGATCACGGTGCCGGACGAGACCTGTCCATCGGCGACCTCCAGGCCACCGCTGAGTCGAACCCGAGCAAAATCTGGTGCGCCCGTGTCCGTATCCGAGGTGTCGTTCGCGGTGTCCGCGCTGTCCCACCCCCGAGCACCCGTGTCCTCTGCGTTCATGCCGGCACCGGTACACGCACACAAGCACGCAAGGGCGACCACGCTGAGGAATTCTCGTTTCATGGGTGACTCCACCCTGCCTGCTTCAACAATAGCCCTGAGATGCACCACTGCCTACAGGGACCAAGCGAAACTGGGCCAGAGCGTGTACCAAGCCTCCGGCGCCCAGCCATCGGGCCCTTCACGTCCGAGCTCGGCATCTTCGGAGGTGGCGTGGCCTTGGAAGGCCAGCTCTTCGTCTCCGAAAGCCTGGTACCAGCCCATGGAGTCTGGGTGAGGCGCACGGTCCGCCATGTCCGGATCCGCAGGCCCAACGGCCATCGCCGTGGGCGCCGTGAAGCTGGCGTCCTCAACCCAGTCAGGCTCGCAGTCCGTCTCCAGGTTTCGCACTGTGACGCGGACCTTGTCCTGGCAATCGGGACAACCCGCGATGGCTGGATCGGGAACCCCCTCCAGGGTCTGGAGCAAGCTGCAGAGGTGCCAGTCGGCGCTTGGCTCCTGGCTCCACCCCTCCTCGTAGAAGGTCCATACGCTGTGCCCACGCCACGCACCATCATCGCCTGGTGAGACCGAGGCGTATTGGAGCCCCCAGCTGGGGGGGCCAGTGCCGGAGGGAGCGGAGGTACAAGCAAGGAGCAACAGGAACATGCGCGCATTCTCTCACAAGGAAGGACAAGAGGCGCCCCAGCTAAGCTGAGACGCCTCTTGGTGCCAAATCGCCGGACGAATCCAGCGAGGATGCTTACTCGAAGGCCGAGAGGTCGGCAATCCACCAGATGCGGGAATCCATCAGACCGTTTGGCATCTCGCTGCCAAGGCCAGCCTCGACGGCGACGTTGTTTCCGTCAGCGTCAACCGACAAGGTCAGGTCATCTTCCATCTCGAAAGCATAGACGTAGCCGTAGTCGTAGAGGGTCTCGGTGTCTGCAAAGGCAGCCGAAGAGTCCTTGGTCCATGCAGCGTAGTAGCTGAAGGCGTAGGGCTCGAAGTCAGCGGACCAGTCCAGCTCGGCGTCGATGACAGCCTGCTCCAGAGCGGGGCCCGTGTTGGGACCCAGCGGACCGAAGCCAACGGCGAAGCGGGTGTCCAAGAGGAAGCCACTTGGGTCGGTTGCGCCCCAGTCGTCGGGGTTCAGGTTGGTGCAGTCGGTGTTGCCAGCATCTTCCAGCTCAACTTCTGCGCCGTACCACAGGTCATCGAGACCCATGTTGTCGACGGCGACCTCGTTGAAGTAGGCGAAGTAGGTGCAGGTGTAACGCTCGTCACCAGCCTCGAAGTAAGCCTCTTCGTAGAGGGTCACGGTGGCGTAGGGACGCACTTCGGTTCCATCGCTGGCCACGAAGGGGCCGTAGGCACCGTCGGTGTAAGCGGTGGTGAAGCTGAAGCCGATCCGGTAGGGCTCAAACACGGCGTCGGCGTCGGCGTCGGCGTCGGTGTCGGAGTCGGCATCAGCGTCTGCGTCTGCGTCTGCGTCGGTGTCGGTGCAGTCCTCACCAGCGGCGGAGTCGCAGACATCATCCTTGTCGGTGCAGGCGGACAGACCGGCGAGAAGGCTCAGGGTCAAGAGACCGAGACCAAGCTTGCGAGTGATCATAGGGATTTCCTCCATCTTGGGGCAGTGCCCCGGGGGTCAAAATCGGAGACCTTCGGCACAGGCCTGAGATCGTCGAGCAAGGCAGCTTAGTCCCCTGACAGGGCACCTCGCAACCTTTCATGCCAACTGTAAGAGCGAGTTTCTCCGACCACCACGCCCAAACTGCAAGCGGCTCTTAGCGCCCTGGGGCGGCTGCTCGGATGTCTCTGGCGCGCTCTCCGCTCGGCGAGAGAGCCAAATAGCTGGAAAAACTCGCGAGCGCCTGCGTGGAATTCTCAAGCTTCTCACTGTAGTACTGGCCCCGGGCATAGTGAACCAGTGCGGTCTCCGGTCCAAGGAGGACCGCCTGGTCGTACAGGGCTTCGGCCCTCTTGGGATCCTCGGAAGCATAGAGCTGAGCGACGAGAATGAGGGCGATGGGGTCCTTTCCCTGGAGCGCTTGGCGCCCCAGGTCAAGATCGCGGTCGAAGAGTGCTTGAGCAGCGAGCGCTCGTGAGGCCAAGCGGGCATCAAAGGGATTCTCGCTCTCGCGCAATTCTGCGTGAGCCTCTCCCAGCATCTCTGAGGCCCGGTCCAAACCAAGACGCCCCAGAGCGAAGCCCAGGACATAGGTGGCCAGCGGATCCTGCCCAAGCTTCAAGCGACGCTGAGCCAACTCCTTGGCGTGCTCCGGATCGCTGCGCGCGAAGAGGTCGAGCAGCCCCTCCAAGGTGTCCCTGCGAGGATCCTCCGGAAGCTGCGCCAGCAGCCGCTCGGCCTGGGTGACCCGGTCCAGCTCAATGAGCACCTGGAGACGAGCTCCCTGGATGCGAAAATCAAGGGGCCTGCTCGCGGACGCGCGCTCCAGGGACGCCAAGGCTTCGCGGTGGTGCCCCTGAGAGGCTTGAAGAGCGGCAAGATTCAACAGGAGATCGGGGTTGTCCGGGTCTCGTCCCAGTCCCTCCTGAACGGCCACTGCGGCCTCCGACGCTTTCCCGGAGCGCGCCAAAAGCTCAGCCCGCCAGATCTGCGCTTGGCTGTGTACGCGCGCGTGCAAATCGGGGTCTTCCAAGAAGCTCTGCACGGCCTTGAGTTGCATACTCGGAGCACCGGAGGCCGTCTCCTGCTGCAAGGCCAAGAGGCTGAGTTCTGGCCCTCCCCCAAGCGCCTCCGCATCCGCGATGGCCTGCTGGGTACAGCGGGTGTCCCGTTGCGCAACGCATACCCGCGCCAGGGCCAGTCCGTAGCGCGGCGAATCTGGAGCCAACTCCACAGCGCGGTCTGCGTGCGTGCGGGCCTGGTCGAGTTCCCCACGAGCGAGGGCCAGCTCGGAACGAAGGTGCTCTCCCTCCGGAATCTCTCGCACCGCTTTTAGGTTGCTCTCGGCAGAGTCGAGGTTCCCTTGGGCCAAGGCTTTGTAGGCGTAGACCAGCGCAACGCTACGCCCTTCTCCACCGGCTTGTGCCGCCGTCGCTCCAGCCTGAGAGGCCTGCTTAAGTCGGCTGATGTCGCCGGTGTACTCCTGCCAGAGCACCAATTCCACCAGTGCGAAGCTGGCGTTTGCCGTTGCATCTTGTGGGTTTTGCTCCAAACGCGAGGCCAACTGGGACTCGATCTGCTGCATCCCTTGGAGATCCTGCGCAGCGACCGCCTGCAGCGCCTCCTCCATGACCGCATTGCGCGCCATACGCTGACTGAGCATCCAGCCTGCCAGCGCCACGGCGGCCAAGAACCCGAGCCCCAAGACCAAGATCAGGAAAATTCGCCCGAGACTGCGAGACTCCGACTCCGACTCCTCGGACTCCGCCTCAGCTTCCGCCTGGGGCTCCCGAGGTCGAACCGCAGGGGCCGGTTCACCAATGGTCTGCTCGCCGACACTCAGCTCCTCTGGCGGGTGAATCGGAGTGAGGGGCCGCTGGACCACCTCTACCGGCTCATCGAGCATCAGCTCCTCTGTATGCTCCCGCTCTACTGGACGCGGCTCCCGCTTGGTCACCACGATCAGGTCTTCGTCATCCTGATCCAAGTCCAAATCTGAGCTTCCCAAGTCCGAGAGCGCTGGGTCCACGCCCATATGACTGAGGTAGTCCCGGAGGTTGAGGGTCTCGCGCAGGGAGTCGTCCTCTTCCTTGAGCACGTGGTGCTCGCCGGTGTCCGCCTGCCCGTCCTTGCGGATCACCATCATGATTTGGGTGTCCCCGCTCACCAGCGGTCCCCCAGGCCCATGATCGGTGTCCTCGGTCGGGTCACGGTGAGCCAGCTCCCCCGGCGAGGCCAGCTTAGAGACAGCGGTCACCTCGTCCGAGATCGGCGAGAGGGGGCCGGCGTCGGCGCGGCGGAACAAGGCCGGGAAACCTTCGTCGCTGCCGCCAGCGTCCTCGGTGGCCAATCCCGCAGAGGTGACCTCGCCGCCGTAGCCATCCTCTTCATCCAAGGTGGAGGAGAGCGTATTGGCCTCGTCCACGGAGAAGAGCTCAGGGGCGCGGGTGCGCAGCAGGTCCAGGGGAGAGCCAGCTTCGTTGACGAAGGCTCCAGCCACACCCCAGAGCAAGACCTCGGCGCGCGCAGCGGGCTCGCCACCGGCCCGATGAAGGCGTTCCAGTACCGACTTGGCTCGCAGGAAGGTGCCTGCAGCCATGAGGCGCTCGGCCATCGCAAGCTTCTCTTCCGGAGTGCCCTCGACCTCGATCCGGCGAGCGTCTTTTGGGGGCTGAAGCGCGGGCTGTCGAGCGCGCACCATGAGCGCTTCGCTCTGAGCGTCCTGCTCCGGCAACTTCTCGAGCAGCTTCCGGGCGCGAAGTGGCCACCCGCGCTCGATGAACATCTGAGCGGTGAGCAGCTTGGCAGGGCGAGAGTCTGGGCTGCGGTCGCTGAGCTCCTTCAGACGCACCCACGCCCGATCCATGAGGTTCAGGCTCAAGAACGCGCTGGCCTGTTCCAGGACCGCCTCGTCGCTCGGCTCGCCAACTCGACCCCAGCGCTCCACGACACGAATCACGCCCTGAACGTCACCCTTCTCTTGAAGGTGCGCCAAGGCCCGCTCCAGGAAGGCTGCGTCGGTCGGTGGGATGGGGGAAGTCTGGCGGTCCACGGGGCGTATCTTTGGGGGACGCCCACTATAGCAACGCGCCCCGGGCCGCCAGTGGCGACGCGGGGCGCGATGGGGAACAAGAGTCGGGGCTTAGAGCGCCTCGAACTCCTTCTGCAGCAGAGGGGCGACGTCAAAGAGGTCGTCCACCAGCCCGTAGGTTGCGTGCGCAAAGATGGGAGCGTCCGGATCCTTGTTGACCGCCACAATGACCTTGGAGGTCCGCATGCCAGCCAAGTGCTGGATGGCGCCGGAGATACCCAGGGCCACGTAAAGGTTCGGGTTCACGACCTTGCCGGTCTGTCCAACCTGGTGGCTGTGCGGCGCGTAGCCAGCATCCACAGCGGCGCGGCTGGCGCCAGGGGTAGCCCCGATGCTTGCAGCCAATGGACGGATGATGGAGTCGTACTGCTCTGCGGTCTTGATCGAGCGACCGGCGGAGACAATCTTGTCTGCCTCGGTCAGGTCGGCCACGCTGGCGTCGCTCTTCTTGCTCTCCAAGACATTCACCTTGGCGTCCGCGGCGCTCACGCCTGCGTCCACGGCGACTACCTCGGCGCTGCCCGAACCTGCGGTGGGTGCACCGAAGGAGTTGGGGCGCACCGTGACCAGGGCCAAGCCAGAAGGCTTGGCGGTCACGAGGGCCTTTCCAGCGTAAACAGGGCGGTGGGCGACGAGCCCTCCGTCGTTGCTCAGCTCGGTGGCCTCGGTGATGACGCCGGCGCCCAAGCGGGCACCCAAGCGGGGGAAGAGGTCCTTGCCCAGGTTGCTTGCAGCACCGAGCACTACGGCGGGATCCGCCTTGGCGATCACAGCAGCGAGCGCCTTGGTGTAGGTACCGGTGGTGTAGGAGCTGAAGGCGTCGCCACTGACCGTGTACACGGTGGTGGCGCCGTAGCTGCCCAGAGCGGAGGTGTCGGCGGCGCCGACCACAACAGCGCTGACGGGTCCCATGTTCAGGGAGACAGCCTTGGCGATGAGCTCAAAGGCGGTCTTCTTGATCTTCCCGCCATCGTGCTCGCTGAAAACTAGAATTCCAGAAGCCATTTTGTTTTGTCCTTTGGACGAAAGTTTGTTGGGGGAGCCCTAAAGGACCTTGGCTTCGTCACGGAGCAGGCGGACCAGCTCCTTGACCTTGGCCGCGGCGTCGGCGCCTTCGATGATCTTTCCGGAGGGGCGGTCCGCTGGGAGGCGGTAGGCCCCTTCGCTCACCACTGCGGCGCCTGCACCCACGGTGCCGGCGTCCAGACCCAAGTCAGCTGCGCCCCAGACGGCGATCTTGGCGCGCTTGGCCTTCATGATGCCGGGCAGGGAAGCGAAGCGAGGGGAGTTGAGTCCCTTGTCGCAGGTAACGACAGCCTGAACGGGGCTCATGACCACGTCGACCTGACCGCCGCCCATCACGCGGTGCGCGGTGAGGGAATCGCCAGCCACTTCGAGCTGCTCGACAAAGGTGACCTGAGGACGGTCCAAGAGCTCGGCGACCATTGCAGGCACCTGAGCGTTGTCGTCGTCGATGGCCTGCTTGCCGGTGAGTAGCAGATCAATGCCGGCCTTCTGGATGGCGGCAGCGATGATGCGTGCCTCGCCCAGAGGGTCGCTGCCAGCAAAGGCTGCATCGTCCAAGCGGATGGCTTCGGGCTTGGCCTTGACCCCGCGAGCGATGCCGTCCTTGATGCGGGCCTCGGCATCCTTGCCGCCCAGAGAGATCAGCACCAAGCTGGAGGCAATCTTGCCCTCAACCAGCTGAATGCCCGCCTCGAGAGCGAACTCGTCGTAGGGGTTGATCTCCCACTTGATGTCGTCGGTCACGATGCCAGTCTGATCCCCGTTGATCTTGATGCGGGAATCAGAGGCAGGAACCTGCTTGAGCAGAACGCCGATTTTCACGGTGCCTCCATGATTGTTGTCTAGTGAGACTAGGAAGTTGGGGGGTCGACCGCCATGCCACGGATAAAGATCTCCGCGACATCCAGGGCAGCCTGGTCAAGGTTGAACTTGTCTTTGTTGCGAGCCAGCACCCATTGCATGCCGATTTGGTCCAAAGCGCCAAAGAAGGCCCACATGGTCGAAAACGGCACCACTTCTGGGCGGATGAGCCCTTGCTCTTGCCCCTCACGTACGCACTGGGCGAACACGCCCAGATAGTCCCAGAGGCGTTGAGGCCGGTAGTCCTTGATGAACTTGGTCGACAGACGCAGCTCGACTTGCAGAACCTCGGCCACGTTGCGGTGCTCGCGCACCATGCGGAAGTGGTAGGTCGCGAAGCGGCGGATGCGCTCACGTGGGTCCTCGATACCCTGCAGGGTCTCGTCGAGGCCGGAACGCAGCAGGTCCATCTGGTCCTCAAAGATACTGAGGAGGAGATCTTCCTTGTTCTTGAAGTACAAGTAGATGGTGCCGTCAGCGACGCCCGCACGACGCGCGATGTCACTGACACGCGCAGCGTGGAAGCCTCGTTCGGCAAACACGGCGACGGCGGCATCGGTGATGCGGCCGCGCTTCTCGCTCTTCCTGGACTCCGCCTTGCTCAAGTGCTGATCGCTCGCTGAATGAAGGTTCATTCACCTAAGATCGAGGCCCCCAAGCGGCAAGCCTCAGCGCTCGTTCTTGTCCAACCAAGCGCTCACTTGGCCCACGATGTCGCTGTTGGGCACTCCCTCCCAGGCTGCCGTGAACTGGGCGTTGCCCTTGTCGGTCAGCGGATGCGAAAAGAGCTTGTTCAACACGTTGAATGGGATGGTCGCCACGTGAGCGCCGGCCAAAGCAGCCTGCAGGACATGCTGAGGATGTCGAATCGACGCGGCCAAGATCTCGGTCTCCAAGTCGGGGTAGTTGGAGTAGACCTGAACCATGTCCTCGATCATCATCATGCCGTCGCGGCCCACATCGTCGATGCGGCCTACAAAAGGAGAGATGTAGGTCGCGCCGGCCTTGGCGGCGACCAGCGCCTGAATGGGCTGGAAGCAGAGGGTGACGTTGGTCTTGATGCCCAAGGCGCTGAGCTGCGAGGTGGCGACGATGCCTTCCTTGGTCAGCGGAACCTTGACCACGACGTTGTCGTGAATGCGGGCCAGGAGCCTGCCTTGCTTGACCATGGTCTCGGCATCTTCGGCGACCACTTCGGCGGAGACGGGGCCGTCGACCAAGGTGCAGATCTCGGCAATGGTCTCCACAAAGTCCCGGCCTTCCTTGGCGATCAGCGAGGGGTTGGTGGTGACTCCGTCAATGATGCCCCAACGGGCTGCTTGGCGGATCTCGTCCAGGTTCGCTGTATCGATGAAGAACTTCATGGGGATCGATCCTCGCCTTGGGCTGGGGCTGGGGTGTCGGGCACCGCGTTGTGCAAGGTCGGCGCCGCGGGGCCTGAGGTATGCCGCGCTCCTCCCCTGGGCAAGGGCCAGCGAGAGGGGGTCACAGCCCACCGGGCCCAGCGTTCCGGCTGCCAAGGCCCGGGGCAAGCAGGGTGCCCGAGCACCGATGCTCTGACCAGTACGGGGATCCCTTGCTCCAGGCGCGATCTCCAACAGAGGCGCGATGGCGAAGTCCCGCTCCAGCAGACGGGGGTGTGGCAGGCTGAGGCCGGGCTCCTCCACGATCAAATCGGGCGACCAGAGCAGATCGATGTCCACCCGACGATCCCCCCACCGTGGACCTCGCTTGCGGCCCAAGTCCGCCTCGATCTGCAGCACCTGCTCCAGCACTGCTTGAGGCTCCCCTTCCACGAGAACAGCTGCATTCCAAAACCACTGCTGAGCCACTCCCCCAGCAGGGGCAGATCGGTACAGTCGGCTGTGACTGAGCACGCCGATGCGCGCGTGCAAGATGGCGACGGCCGCGTCCATCCACCGCCTGCTCTGGGCGCTGGAGCCCAGCCCCAGGACGAGGGGGGCCATCACAGGGCCTGTATCCGCGTGTTGGTCAGCAATGAGCGCGCAGACTTGAGGGCTTGGGCGGCCTTCTCATCGGCGATCTGTTGGGAGCAAATCTGCGCGTCCAAGTCGACAACCCATCCGGCGCCCATCGGATCCGGAGGGAGACGGCTGCCGCTCACGGACTCGAGCTCTGCGATGGTGGACAGCGGACGACCCAGCTGGCGCTCCAGCTCCTCTCGGACCGCCTGAATCCGAGAGACCAAGCGCTGGTGGTCCAGCCTCTGAATGCGCTCCTCGATGCTCGCCCTGAGCTCCGGGTCCCCGGTTTGGTCAAGCTGGGCGCGCAGATAGAGGATCGAGGCCTCCTCCGTGTCCCGCTCGGAGCCGTAGGCCAAGGCCGCCATGGCGTACCACTCCGGCGCTCCAGGACACTCTGCCGCCCTGGCCACGCTCTCGGAGGCCGCTTGGGGGTCGGAGAAGCTGAGGTACTGCACCATGCCCAGCGAGAACCAGAATCGGTAGTCCTCTGGAAAGCGCTCGGTGGCCAAGGTGTAGAGCTGGAGAGCACCCTCGGGGGATTCGGAGACCTCCAGCATCAAGCCGCCCCATTGGTAGGGCGTGCGCCAGGTGGGATCCAGTTCGACCACTGCCAGCAGCGATCCCTCCAGCCATGCGGTCCACTGCCCCTCCTTCGCCTCGGCTTGGCCCAAGGTCTCTCCGAAGGCCAGAACGGTCCGAATCCAGAGCACATCCGCGGTCAAGACGTGGAAGCCGGACGAGGCCACGCGCAAGACGGGCCCGCTCGGAACCGTGTCTCGCAAGAGCTGCTGCTGGCTCGCCATCCGATCCGCGTCGATGGTGCGCTGGCAGAGGTGGGCCAAGCCCGCGGAGAGCACGGCCAGCCCCAATACACCCACTCTGCGAAGACCGGTCATGGGGCCTCCTTGGGCCAAGCACCCGAGAGCAGGAGCAGCTGTTCAACCTGCGCGTCGAAGGAGACCGGATCGGGGACCTGATTGCGCTGTAGATCATAGGCCACTTGGTCCCCGTCCAGCTTTGCGATGCTCCCTGCGACCAGCGGCATTCGGGCGTCCAAACCACCATCCCACCGCGCCAAGGCGCTGCGCGTCCCCTCGATGTCCCCGGTCTGCAGCCGTGCCAAGCCGACCAGCCCCAAGATCTCCGAGGTCGGCGCACACCGCCGCCCCACCACCTCAGCGCCCTGGGCCGCCAAGTCCAAACGCCCCGTTCGAAGGCCAATCTTGACCGCGTGGGTGCATGCTCGGTGGTTCGCAGGCTCGACCTCCAGCGCGGCCCGGAAGAGCGCTGCGGCCCGGTCTGTCTCCTCCTGTCGGTTCGCGATGTGGCCCAAGCTGGCCAAAGCGAAGCCGTTGGGATCCGCCGCGACTGCTGCAGACCAGAGGGCATCCTCTCCGCGCCAGTCCAAGCTGCGCTGTGGAACCAGGAGCAAGTGCGCGCCGAGCAGCGGCACAGCTGCGATGAGCAGCCAGGACTTGGGCAGGGTCTTGGGCAGGGAGACGACAAGGGCCAAGACCACCCCGACCAGTGGCATGTACAGGTAGCGCTCCCCGAGCTGGTCCCGCACACCGATGGCCAACACCGCCGGCGCCAAACTCAGTGCCGCGATCAGCACTCCGCAAGCCGCCATCCACTTGCCCCTCCAGAGCGCGACCGCAAGGCCAAGGATGAGCGGGACAAGACCCCAGGCCCGTTGACCGTCCAAGTACTCCATTGTCACCCCCACGTTCAGGGGGGCCGGCCAGAGAAGCTTGAGGCTGTAGTGACCCAGGATTGCTGGCAGCTTGCTCACCAAGAGTGCGAACTGGTCCGCGTCTGGAACGGAGCTTCCACGTAGGTTCGCGCCAAAGCGCAGGGCCGCCCAGATCACCACAGGGAGCGAGCTGGCCAGGAGCACCCAAGGGGATGGAAGACGTCGATGTTCAGCGAGGAGAAGCGCGATCAAGAACACCGGAATGAGCACCCCGCTCTCTTTGGAGAGCAGCGCACACAAGAGCAAGAGCCCCCCGCCCACCAACGAGGCCAGCTTGGGTTTTCTGACCCCGAGGAGCAACAAGGCCGCCAGCCCAAAAGCGGTAACCATCAGGTCGTTTCGAGCGGCGATCCAAGAGACCGCCTCGGACTGCATCGGGTGCAAGGCGAAAATGGCCGCACCAAGAGAGGCCGCCAGCTCAGAGACCCATCGGCGAAGCAAGAGCCAGAGCATGGCGATTGCGGCGAAGTGCCAAGCCAAGGAGTGCAGGTGGGCGCCACCGGCCCAGTCCCCAAACAAGCTGCGGTCAACGGCAAAGCTCACCAGCACCAAGGGCCGGTAGTAGCCAGACTCGACATCCTTATCGCCGGCGCTCTGCCAGAGATCGATCTGGAAGAAGCGCGGCAGGTTGGCCCAATCCCCCGTCAGGGTGTTGTTCAGCACCAGAGGGATGTCATCCCAAACATAGGGCGCTTGGACCAGCGGGCCGTAGCTGGCCAGGAGCACGAGGCTGAGCAGAAAGCAGAGCAAGAGCCGCTCACGCGTCTGCAGCACGGGGTGCTCGTCCCGGGGGTCTACACTCAAGTCATGCACCGCGTCATGCTACCCCAGCCGCAGAACGCAAAGAGGCGAGCCCGGGTGGACTCGCCTCTCGCTTGCGCCAGAAGGCGCGATTCAAACCAAGACTCAGTAGACGTCGTTGGCCGTGTTGACGGTCGCGTTGACGCTCTTGGTCGCCGTGTACGAAGCGGTGGTGGCGTCGCCGTCGACGTCGCACACACCGGTCACCAGGAAGTCACCACCAGGGGTGGTCGAGGCGGTGGTGGTCGTCACTGCATACTGACCACGGACCTTGCCGTCGGGTGCCCAGCCGAGCTTCTGGAAGTCAGCGTTGCCGCCAACCCAGTCAACCTGAACCTTGCCAGGAAGGGCACCGGGGTGCTGTGCAGCGACCAAGAAGGTGTCGAATGCAGCGTCGTAGCCCATCTCGGACGTCTTGATGCCCTTCACGTTGGAAGGCACCTCGGAGCGCTTGGCCCGGTACTGCATCTCGATGAAGTTCGGGATGGCGATTGCAGCGAGAATACCGATGATAGCGACAACAATCATCAGCTCGACCAGTGTAAAGCCCTTCTTAAACATGTTCAGCTCCGGGGGGGTAGTTGAGAAAGTCTGAGTTCACTTGGAATGTATTCAAGACCCGTGCCAACTCTCCGATACGGAGTATTAGGGCACCTTCAACCCCCGACTGACACCCAGCGTCGATCTTCGGGTGACAAAAAGCGTCACCTGACGAGATCCGTCACCTCTCCAGCTCCAGCTTGGCCAGCCGGTAGCGGAAGCTCCTGAAGCTCATGCCCAAGAGCGCCGCGGCCCGGGTCTTGTTGCCCTGGGCGGTGTCCAAAGCGGCCTGGAGGTACTGGGATTCCACTTGGGCCAGGATGCTGTCCAGGTCCACACCCTCCTCTCCCACAAGAACGGCACCCAGCTCCGCCGTCGAGGACAGAGCGGGTTCGCTGCGCAAGCGGCGCGGCAAGCTGGACAGCGTGATCTGCGGCCCCTGCTCCATCGCCACCGCCCCTTCCATGGCGTTCTGCAGCTCGCGCACGTTGCCAGGCCAGGTGTAGCCGCGCAGAACTTCAATGACCTCGTCGGCGAAACCGCGCACCGGCTTGCTGTGTACGCCGGCGTAGTGACGCACGAAGTGCTCTGCGAGCAGCCCAATGTCCCCCCTCCTCTCTCGAAGCGGCGGCAGCTCAATGGGCACGACGTTGAGGCGGTAGTACAGATCCTCGCGGAATCGACCCGCCTGGATCTCTTCCTCCAAGTCCCGGTTGGTCGCCGCGATGATGCGCACATCGATGTCTTGGGCTTGGGTGTCACCGACCTGGGTGACCCGACGCTCCTGGAGCACCCGCAGCAGCTTGACCTGGGCCGACAGCGGCATCTCACCGATCTCATCCAAGAACAGGGTGCCCTGGTTGGCGGCCGCGAAGTAGCCCACGCGGTCTCTCAGGGCGCCCGTGAAGGCGCCACGTCGATGCCCAAAGAGCTCAGACTCGATGAGCCCTTCCGGAATGGCGCCGCAGTTTACCGCCACAAAGGGCCCGCCAGCCCGTGGACTGCCGTCGTGAATGGCACGGGCAACCAGCTCTTTGCCCGTCCCGCTCTCCCCGCGTACCAAGCAAGAGATCTGGCTGTCCTGAATGCGACGAACCATCGAATAGACCGCCTGCATGGCAGCGGACGTGCCGATTATTTCTCCAAAACCCTGCTTGAGTGCGGCCTTTAGGCTCTCGTTCTCCTGGACCAGCGCCTGGTGTCCCAGAGCCTTTCGAACGACAATGCGCAGCTCGTCGTTGTCGAAGGGCTTGAGCACATAGTCGCTGGCCCCCTCCTTCATGGCTTGGATCGCAGACTGCGTGGTGCCGTAGGCGGTGACCATCACCATGGGCAGGTCTCGGTGCTGCGGGATCACGCCAGAGCGCACCAAGCGCACCAACTCCAGCCCGCTCATGCCCGGCATGTTCATGTCGGTGAGCACCAGATCGATGGGCAGCGACTTGAGCAGGGCGATCGCCTCCTCCGCGCTGGATGCAGCGCTGACCGTGTAGCCCTCGCGCTCAAAGAGAATGCCGAGCAGCTCGCGCATCGAGGTCTGGTCATCGACCACCAACAAGTGCTCAGGCACTGGACTCCTCCAAAGGAAAACGCAACAGGAATTGAGTGCCCTCGCCTGGGCGACTCTTCACGCGGATGTCCCCGCCATGGGCCCGCACCACACGCTCAACGATCGCCAAGCCCAGGCCCGTGCCGCCGCTTCGCTGGGTGAAGAAGGGATCGAAGATCAGCGGGAGCTGGTCTGCCGGGATGCCCGGCCCCTGGTCAATGACGCTGAGCAGCGCCTGGCCGTCCTCTTTGACCAAGTGCAGCCCAACCTGCCCTCCGTCGGGCATGTGCTGGGCCGCGTTGAGCAACAGGTTCCAGAACACCTGGCGCAGCTGGTCGCCGTCTCCCATCAGAAAGTAGCGCCGCTCCAAGCCGGAGTGCTCCAAGGCGACGGCGGCGTAGCGCAGGTCGTGGGAGAAGGTCTCTGAGACCTCCTGCAGCAACTCTCCAAGCTCCACGCGGGACAAGCGCAGCTGAGGGTTCTGACCGGCGTCCCGAAAGTCAGTGACCAGGCGGTCCAAGCGCTCCACCTCGCGCAGCACGATGGCCCGCAGCCGCTGGTCTTGCTCCGAGAGCTCCATCAGCTGAAGGGCACCGGAGAGGCTGGTCAGAGGGTTTTTGATCTCGTGGGCCAAGCCCTGTGAGAAGCGCCCGGCCGCGTCCAAGCGTTCTTCCCGTGCCCCTCGACGCTGGGTGGCACGCAGCTCCGTCACGTCCTCGATGACCAGGACAGCCTCCCCTTCATCCGCAGGCGAGCGGGAGATGAGTAGGGTTCGGTCTTGCCCTGGACCAGCACCCTCGACCTCCCAGGCAGCGGCCCCGCCCTCCCCTTCCACGCCTGGAATCAACGAGGCCAGGCTTCCCTCGACCAGCCCTGGGAAGAGGTGCATCGCCGCGGCGTTGGCCGTGCGCACCGCCCCTTGCGGATCCAGAAGCACCAAGCCGGCCCGCAGGTGATCCAAGACCTGCGCCAGATCGCGCTCCACGGCCTTCCTCTCCTGGGTCTGCACCAAGAGTTTGGAGGCGAGCTCTCCTGCGAGCAGCCCCACCAAAAACACCCCAAAGACCTCGGTCAGCACGACCGCAGCCGCCTTGGCCGGATCCGCAAGGTCGGAGACGAAGAGGGCCACGGCGACCAAGAGCAGCGCGTTCAGAGCGGCGGATCCCAGGGCGCCGCGTCGACCATCCAAGTAGGCCGCGCCCAGAACGGCCGCAGGGAAGAGCGGCACGAAGGGCGATGCGGTGCCTCCAAAGAGCACCACCAAGCTGGTGACCACCAAGCTGTCGGTCAGCAGCTGGAGCAGGGTCAGCCGGCCCGGACGCTGAATGCGGCGCACCGCCCAGGCCGAGAAACCCAGCATGGCGTAGGTCCCTGCCACGACCGGGAGCGCCAGCTCGGGGTCCAGGGTGGCAGGCGCCGAGACTTGGGCGCCCAAGAGCAGCGAGGCGTAGATGAGCAACGCCGTCGCCAGAACCAGACGAAACAGGATGTATTGGAGCAGGCGCTGCCGAAGCTCGCTGCGCTCGCTCGGCTCCTGGCTGCCGGTGGGCTCGCTGCCAGCAAGGGCAGCAGGGGGAGAAGCAGCCAAGGGCGCTATCCGATCGCGGACGCCATCGAGAAGATGGGCATGTACATCGCGATGACGAAGCCACCGACCACAACACCCAGGAACAACATGATCATGGGCTCCATCATCGAGGTCAGGTTCTCGACCGACTGGTCGACCTCCTCGTCGTAGAAGTCCGCGATCTTGGTGAGCATGATGTCCAAGGCACCGGTGCTCTCACCGACGCTGATCATCTGACAGACCATGTCGGGGAACACGCCAGCTTCCTGAATGGGCTCGGCGATGGTGCGGCCCTCGGAGATGCTCTGACGCGCCCCCATGACCGCTTCCTCAATCACGACGTTTCCGGCCGTCTTGGCGCAGATGTCCAGGGCATCCAAGATGGGCACCCCCGAGGACACCATGGTGCCCAAGGTCCGGCAGAAACGGGCCACCGCCACCTTGCGAAGCAGATCACCGAAGACCGGCAGCTTGAGCAGCAGTGTGTCCCAGACCTTGCGGCCCCTTGGCACGCCGTAGGACCACTTCAGGGCGAAGAAGGTGCCCAGCATGGCGCCGAGCAGGATGTACCAGTTGTTCTGGAGGAAGACGCTGAGGTCCACGACGACCTGGGTCGGGGCGGGCAAGGCGCTGCCGAACTCCAGGAACATGGACTCAAAGGTGGGCACCACAAAGAGCAACAGCACGACGACTACGATCAACGCCACGGTCATGACGATGGCCGGGTAGGTCATCGCGCCCTTGACCTTCCGGGTCAGCTTCTCGCTCTTCTCCATGAAGGCCGCGAGGCGGTTCAGGATGGTGTCCAAGATGCCGCCGACCTCGCCCGCTGCGACCAGGTTCTGGAAGAGCGTGTCGAAGGTGTCCGGGAACTTCTTGAGGGCGTCTGCGAAGGTCGTTCCCGACTCCACGGAGCCCTTGATGGCCGTCAGCTCCTCCCGAAGGGTGGGATTGCTGGCCTGCTTGGCCTGAATGTCCAAGCACTGGATCAGGGGCAAGCCGGAGTCGATCATCGTGGCGAACTGGCGCACGAAGATGACCAGGTCCTTGGTGGTGACCTTGGGCTTGAGGAACTTCCAGTCGGGAAGCTTGAGCTCCATGTCCAGGGCGCTGGCCTGTTTCACTTCGGAGACCTGGATCCGCATCGTGCGCAGGCGCACCTTGGCGGCGTTCAGATCGTCTGCATCGATCTTGCCCTTCTTGGCCGAGCCATCGGCCGAGCGGCCTTCGTATGCAAAGGTAGGCATGTCCAGCGCTCCAAGAGCCACTACGGCCCGATCGGGTTCACTTTACAGTCACCACACGGTCGAGAGCAAGGAGCCCTTCCCCGGATGGGTCTCTCCTAACGGCCCAGGACGTTGATCCGTAAGGGCAGGGCATGGGACCGATCCACGCCATACAGACCTCGCAAGTCCAGCCAATCTCTCAAGCCAAAGGGCGCTCAGGGGGAAGAGAGCGCGCCGACCCTGGACAAGGGCCAGCGGTGGTCTTGAACCTGAGTCCAGAAGCCCAAGCTCAGATGGCCATGGGCGTCGACGAGGTCAAGCTGCCCGTACAGCCGGTTCAACAAGTTCAGCGCTCCGAGGAGACTCTGGAGGAGCTGGAAGAGGAGCTGCAGCTGGCGAAGGCCAAGGAGGCCAAGGCTGAGAAGGCCGAGGCGCAGGAGGAGGGAGAGGAGGCCTCCTTGGATGGGCTGAGCTCTGAGGAGAAGGCCCAGGTCAAGGCAATGGAGGCCCGCGACGCCGAGGTCCGCACACATGAGCAGGCCCACAAGGCGGTGGGTGGCGCCCTCGCCGGCTCGATCACCTACAGCACCGAGAAGGGCCCGGACGGAAAGGACTACGTCATCGGGGGCCACGTGCCCATCGACATGAGCCCTGGAAACACCCCAGAGGAGACGGTCCAGAAGGCCGCGCGCATCCAAGCCGCCGCTCTGGCGCCCGCCGACCCCTCGCCGGCCGACAAGTCGGTGGCAGCCAAGGCGGCCCAGATGGGATCCGAGGCGCGGGTTGCCGCAGCTGACCAAGCCAGGGCCGAGGCCAAGGCGTCAGAGGCGGAATCGACAGCGGCAAAGGAGCAGGCCAAAGGGGAGGCCCAGACCACCCAGGCCAGCGGCGTACCAACAACCCGCCCACCGGGGCTCGCCAAAGCAGCCGCCAGCTACGCACGCTGGGCGGCCTAAGCCGCTTTTGTTTTCACCCTGGTCTCGCCTGCGGTTCTAATTGGGGAACCCACCGAGAGAATCTATGTTGCTGCTCAGTACCCTTGCTCTGGCACAGACCCCGGAGCCGCCCGAGCGCACGGAGCCCGACCACGGCATGCGCATCTTCCTGGGCGGCGGCACCGCCGTGTCCTCGGACGGGGGACCGCGCGGTACCGCTGAGTTGGGCGTACAGCGCATCGAGCGTACCAAACGCCTCTCGGGGGCATTCGGCCTCTCCCTACAGACCTTCGACGTAGACGGGCGCCCCCTCCCCATCTTGGACCTGGACGCCATGCTGCGCCTGCGGCCCGACCAAGACTGGACTCTTCGGCCCTTCGTCTCCGGCGGCGTCGGCCTGAGCATCCTGCTGATTCTGCCAATGCCTTGCATCACGCTCGGATTGGGCGCGGAGCTGAATCTAGGCGACTTGAACCTCGACCTTGTGCTCCAGGCACGGCAGATCGCGGACATCTACCTCACCCAAGACTCGGTCACGACGACCACCCTTCAAGTGGGCGTGGGATTCTGAGATCAGCCCCTCGGCATGGACATTCCCTGGCACAACGCTTAGACCGCGCGCCCCTAGGCCGAGTGACGGCCTTCACAACGAGAGGGACGCTTGAGTTTCGACGACCTCGGCCTGTCCGAGCCCCTTCTGCGCGCAATCCGCGACCAGAACTATGACACCCCCACCCCAATCCAGCTCCAGGCCATTCCGCCACTGCTGGACGGACGCGACGTCCTCGGGGTAGCCCAGACGGGCACCGGCAAGACCGCTGCCTTTTCCCTGCCCGTGCTGCAGCACCTGCACGACAGCCAAGACGAAGGTGGCCGGCGCCACGTTCGCTGCCTGATTCTGACCCCAACCCGCGAGCTCGCCACACAGATCGGCGAGAGCATGCGGGTCTACGGCACCTACCTGGACATTGAGCACCAGGTCATCTTCGGCGGTGTCAGCCAGCACCCCCAGGTCCAAGCCTTGCGCCGAGGCTTTGACATCCTGGTGGCCACGCCTGGCCGACTGCTGGACCTGATCAACCAGGGTCACTGCCGCCTGAACAAGGTGGACTTCCTGATTCTGGACGAGGCCGACCGGATGCTGGACATGGGCTTTATCCATGACCTGAAGAAGATCATCGCCCTGCTGCCCAGCCGCCGGCAGAACCTGCTCTTCTCGGCGACCATGCCTCCAAACATCGCCAAGCTGGCCCAGGACTACCTGCACGACCCAGTGCGCGTAGAGGTGGCCCCCCAGGCCACGACTGTCGAGCGCATCGACCAGTCGGTGATGTTCGTGCTCCAGTCCAACAAGCGCAAGCTGCTCTCCCACCTGCTCGACGAGCTGGATGTGGAGAAGGCCATCGTCTTCACCCGCACCAAGCACGGCGCCAACCGACTGGTGAAGAGCCTGGAGATCGACGGCCACACCGCCGCTGCAATCCACGGCAACAAGTCCCAGAACGCGCGCACCCGCGCCCTGGAAGGCTTCAAGAAGGGCAAGGTCAAGGCCCTGGTCGCCACCGATGTCGCCAGCCGCGGCATCGACATTGACGGCGTGACCCACGTCTTCAACTACGACTTGCCCAATGAGTCGGAGTCCTACGTGCACCGCATCGGCCGCACCGGCCGCGCTGGACGCGAAGGCATCGCCATCGCCTTCTGTGATGAGACGGAGGGTGGCTACCTCAACGACATCCAGCGGCTCATCGGCATGCCTGTTCCCCCCGACATGGAGCAGCCCTTCCACTACCACGAGGCCATTCCCAATCCACGTGAGAGCGGTGGCCCCCACGGCGGTGGACGCGGCAAGGGCGGCGGTCGCGGTCGCGGCGGCGGTGGTCGTGGTGGACCCGGCGGCGGCGGACGCGGACGCGGTGGCGGCGGCGGACGCGGCGGCCCACGACGCGGACCGGGTGGAGGCGGCGGCGCCCCACGCAAGAGCGGAGGCGGTGGCAGCGCAGGCGGCGCAGACCAGCGGCGCCGCAAGCCACGCAACTAAGGGGCTGACCAAGCCCCTCAAGGCTTGGGCCTGAACGAGAAGAGCCCGCCTGGGATGTCCCAGGCGGGCTCTTCTTCTCTGAGGCCCAAACCCCTACAAGCCCGTCGTATCCCCCAAGGCGTTGCCGCTGTAGCTGTTGCCCGAGACCGTCGCCCCCGAGCTGTTGTTGGCGTAGATGCCGTAGCCCGAAGAGTCATCGATGACGTTGTTGGTGACGGTGATGTTCGCGTAGTAGAGCGCGATGTTTCCAGAGATGGAGCCAGCCCCGCCGTACTCAACCGTACTCGAGTCCACCTCGCAGAGCGCTTCGGTGGCGTAGTACCCGAAGTACAAGCCGATCCAGTCACCAGCCGCTGGAGAACTCTGCGCGGAGGTGAACAGCGAGTTGCTGGCCTCGAAGGCACCCGCTGAGCCGTTGCCTACGTACAAGCCCTTGTTTGCGGCGAAGTAGTAGTTCGCCGAGTCGGTGTCTACTGCCACACCGCCGGAGACCTGAATGTAGACGTTGCCGCTCATGTAGTAGTCCACGTCCAAGGCCTGCCAGGTGGCGTCCACATCGACCGTGTCGGCCGTGACCGAGATGTAGTCCTTGCCGTTGCCGGAGTAGGTAGAGCTGCTGTCCAGGTAACCAAGGGAGTTCGCTGTCAAGAGGACTGGGTAGTCCCCGTTCCCGGTCAGCTCGTTGTCGGTGAAGGCCCCATCCAAGTTCGCCGTGGTGTTCAAGTACACGCCGCTCTCAGCGTTGTCGCTCACCTCACAGTCACTGATGGAGACGTCGCCGCCGGTCACGAACACCCCGTTCTCGCCGCTGTCTGTCACAGCACAATCGCTCAGAGTGGCATCGGTGTTGTAGACGACCACGCCGCCCGGATAGCTGGCGCTGCTCCCACCATATTCGACGCTGAAGCCCTCGAGCACGGTCGCACCGCTGCGCAGGTAGTACCCCAGAATCAAGCCGTACCAGTCGCCCGCGACCGGGCTGCTCTGAGCCGATGTGAACACGATGCCGGAGCCCGAGGAGGTGTCTCCTTCCAGATCCAAGGCCCCCGAGGTCGACCACCCCACCCAGAGCCCCGTCGATGCGGCGAACTCAAAGGTGGTCTCGTCCTCGATGGTCACGGTGGGCGCGCTGGTCGCCTGAACGTAGACGCTTCCGAGCATCTGGTAGTCCACGTCCAGCTTCTGCCAGGTCGCGTCAACGTCCACGGTGTCCCCGCCGACCAGGACGTAGTCCTCGACGTTGCCCGAGTAGCTTGAGCTGCTGTCCAGCATCCCCAGGTAGTTGGCAGGAATGGACACCGGCGCATCTCCATTGCTGGTGACGGTGTTGCCTCTGAAGCTGCCGCCCAAGCCGCCGGAGTAAACGTAGAGACCGTAGAGGTCGTTGTCTTCGAGGGTGGTGCCTGTGATTGTGGGCTCCGCGCCGTAGACGTAGATTCCGCTGAAGTCCGAGTCATGGATGGTGCTGTCCACCACCTCAGCGTCCGAGGCGATGTAGAGAGAAGCTGGCCAGCTGGAGGCGTAGCCGCCGTAGCCCAAGGTCAGCCCTTCGATGCTGCTGTCCCTGTCGCTGCCGCCGAGCACCATTCCGTACCAGTCCCCAGCCGCAGGGCTGGTCTGGGTCGAGGTGATGGTCACCCCGGCACTTGTCCCCTGGATGTCCACCTCGCCACCGGCGGTGTAGCCAATGAAGAGCCCTGCGCGAGAGCCCATCTCAATGGTCACGCCATCTTCGATGGTCCAGAGGGGCGCCACACCGCTGGCCTGAACGTAGAGTGAGCCGTCGATCAGATAGTCAACGTCCAACTGCGACCAGGTCGTGTCCACATCCATGGTGCCAGCGCGCACGTAGATCAAGTCGGTGCCGTTGCCCGTGAAGCTCGAGGTGATGTCCAGCATGCCGACATCCTTGGCGCCCAGCACGATGGGGTAGCCGCCGTTGCCCGTCATCTCGTTGCCCGTGGACGAGGCCGAGGTATCCAGGCTCCCGCTCGTGGCCAAGAACACGCCATCCTCGGTGTTGTCCTCGAAGACGGAGTCGGTCACCAGGACGCTGCCACCGGTGACATACAAGCCGTTCTCGTCACTCTCGTAGACCCCAACGCCATCGAGCTCAGCGTCCACACCGTTGATGTACACGCCGCCGGGGTAGCTGGCGCTTCCGCCGGCGTACTCCACATCGACGTAGTCCAACACGCTGCCATTGGCGCGGGACCAAATCATCAGGCCATACCAGTCCCCAGCGGCCGGGCTGGTCTGCGCAGAGGTCAACACCACCGGCGAGCCACTCGTCCCGTTGATCTCCACGTCACCGTCGGAAGAGTAGCCGACCCAGAGACCGATGTTGCTGTTGAACTCCACCGTCGTGCCGGCATCGATGCTCAGGACTGGAGAGCTGGTGCCCTGGACGTAGACGTTGCAGGTCACCAAGTGTTCGTCACTGGCGCTCCAGGTCTCATCGCTGGAGATGGTGCCACAGTGGATCTGCGGGCAGTCCTCGTCGATGGTGCCGTCACAGTCGTTGTCCACGCCCTCGGCGCTGGTACCGGAGAGGCACTCCTCAGTGGCGCCGGGGTAGGAGTCGGCCAGGGTGGGCTCGCAGTCGGTGTTGTCCATCACGTAGTAGGTGCCGGGATCCAAGCAGCGGGTGTAGTAGGCAGACCCACTGCCGTAGCCATCCAGATCCGCGTCGTAGTACCAGTTGGTGTTGCTGTTCAGGGTCGCGTCGGCGTCATCGCAGTCCCCGCCCACAGAGGCGTAGCCACTGGGCTGGGTGCAGCTCTCGTAGGTGCTGGTGCTGAGTCCTTCACCGTCCCCATCAAGGTCCAAGTACCAGGTCTGAGAGTCCGTGATGCTGGCGTCCGTGTCGTCGCAGTCGGTGTCGTCGGAGACGTAGCCACTGGGCTCAGCACACGCCAAGGTGGTGCTGGAGGCATCCCCGTAGCTGTCCCCGTCGCTGTCCGCGTACCAGGTCAGAGCGTCCAGGGCATCGTCCTCGTCCGTGCTTCCGTCGCAGTCGTTGTCCACCGAATCGCAGTACTCATCGGCGCCGGGGTAGCTGTCGGCGTCTCCGGGTCTGCAGTCCCCAGCGTCCAAGGTGTAGTAGGTCCCCGGATCCGCACACTGGGTGCGTGTAGAGGTGCTGACCCCGTAGCTGTCCAGGTCAGCATCGTAGTACCAGGTGGTGGTGCTGTTCAGCGTGGCATCGCCATCGTCGCAGTCCGTGGCGTTGTTCACGTAGCCGCTGGGCTGGTCACACTGGGTCAGGCTGGTCGAGCTCGCGCCCTCCCCGTCGCTGTCCGCGTCGATGTACCAAGTGGCCGCGTCCGCCGCATCGTCCTCGTCGATGGTGCCATCACAGTCGTTGTCCACCGTATCGCAGGTCTCGGTCTCCCCTGGACTGGCCGAGGTGTCGGCGTCATCGCAGTCCCCGCCCTCGGATGCGTAGCCGCTGGGCGAGCTGCACGAGAGCACTGTCGAGGAGTCCAGGCCGTAGCCGTCCGAGTCGCCGTCGTAGTACCAGGTGGAGGCGTCCGCGGAGTCAGAGCCGTCGGTGCTGCCATCGCAGTCGTTGTCCAGGGTGTCGCAGATCTCCGTGGCGTCGGGGTTCACGGCGCTCGCAGCGTCATCGCAGTCGGTGTCGTCGGAGACGTAGCCCGAGAGGCTGGTCTCGCAGCTCAGCACCAGAACGCTCAGGTCCCCAAAGCTGTCTCCATCGCTGTCGGCGTACCAACTCAGGGCGTCGCTGGCGTCTGAGCCGTCGATCTGCCCGCTGCAGTCGTTGTCCACGCCATCACAGACCTCGATGGCGCCAGGGTTCACGGCGGTGTCGGTGTCATCACAGTCATCGAAGTTGTCGGCAGCACCTGCCGGGGCCTCGCAGGCGAACACACCGGTGGTGTTCAGCCCGTAGCCGTCCCCATCGATGTCCGGGAACCACTCCGTGGCGTCGATCGCGGCGCTCTCATTGATGGTGCCGTCACAGTCATCATCGTAGGGGGTCGCGCAGATCTCATCGCGGCCCGGGGTCGCGAAGGCGTTGGCGTCGTCACAGTCTCCGGCCTCGGAGACGTAGTTGGCCGGGGCCGAGCAGGCGGCGACGAGCTTGCTGCTGTCTCCGTACCCGTCCCCATCTCCGTCGTAGCTCCACTGGGCCGCGTCGGCCGCATCGTCCTCGTCGATGGTGCCGTCGCAGTCGTTGTCCAAGGCGTCACAGAGCTCGGTGCCTGCAGGGTTTACCGAGGCATCGGCGTCGTCACAGTCCAGGTTGTTCTCCACCCAGCCCGTCTCCGCCACGCAGAACTGCTGGGTGACCATGGGGTCGCCGTAGCCGTCCCCGTCTCCGTCGGCGTAAAAGGCCGGCCCGTTCAGGCCGCTCTCATCGATCTGCCCATCGCAGTTGTTGTCCACGTCATCGCAGACCTCGACCGCATCCGGGTGAACCTCCGCGTCCAGGTCATCACAGTCCACGGCGGCCGAGTAGCCGTCCCCGTCTTGGTCCGTCTCGCCCGTGTCTTGGGGATCACTCTTGCAAGCAATGAGCGTCATCAAAGCGACGAGAAGAATGGAAATACGCGACAACTTGGCCTCCGGCGTGCTCAGGTTAGCCAACTCCGAGCAGTGCGGAAACCGTCATCTCACGAGGCCGTCATCCCAGCGTCAAAGGATCCCCCTCTAAGCCATAGGCTTGGGCACCAAGTCTCCAACGATCTTGGCCGAGAGCAAGCAGAGGGGAATGCCGCCTCCAGGGTGTACGCTTCCGCCGCAGAAGTACAAGTTGTCGATCTTTCTGGAGAAGTTGGGGTGCCGTAGGAAGGCCGCCATGGGGTTGTTCGAGCTGGCCCCGTACAAGGCGCCTTTGTAAGACTGTGTTTTGGCTTGAATGATGGGAGGCGTCATGACCTGCTCCTCCACGATGTGCTCACCCACCGGGGCGTTCAGGATTCTCTCAAGCTTGCTGAGCACCCAGGCCCGCAGCTGAAGCACCAGCGCGTCCCAGTCCTGACCGGTGTCGTGGGGGGCGTTGATCATCACAAACCAGTTCTCGCAGCCCGGGGGCGCGTCACTGGGAACATCCTTGGAGGAGATGTTCACGTAGACGGTGGGATCCGCGTGCAGGGTCTTGGTCTCAAAGATGGCCTGAAACTCCCCTGGGTAGTCCTCGGAGAAGAAGATGTTGTGTAGATCGAGCTCTTCAAAACTCCGGTTGATCCCCCAATAGAAGATGACCGCCGAACTGGAGCGCTCCTGTTCAAGGGTGGCCGTGGGCTCGGCCTGCTCCGGCAAGAGCCGCCTGTAGGTGGGCACCACGTCCATGTTGGAGACCACCAGGTCCGCTAGGTGCTCCTGACCGGCGACCTGAACACCAGAGGCCCGGCCCTGAGTCACCACGATGCGCTCCACCAGCGCGTTGAAGGTGAACTGAACCCCAAGGTCCTGGGCCAGCTCAAAGACACTCTGGGAGATCTGCCCCATGCCCTGGGCGGGAATGAAGGTGCCGTAGTGCTGCTCGAGGTGCTGTACCAGAGTCATGATGCCGGGGGTCTGGTAGGGACTGGAGCCGTTGTAGGTGGCATAGCGGTTGTAGAGCTGGACCAGGTGTGGCTCTTGGAGCTGAGCCCGGTTGACCCCATCCAGGCTGCGGCCGATCTCCAGGCTGGCCATGCGTGCCATCGCCCCCAGCGTGTCCCAGCTCAGGTAGCTGTCCATGCGGTGCAGCGACTGCTCCAAGAACAGCTTGTGGGTGCGTTCGTACTTGGCCTGGGCCCGGTCCAGATAGGCGCCCAATCGGGCTTGAGGAACGCCCAGTTTGGCCTCGACTTCGGTGAGCAATCTCTGCTTGTCCCCGTAAGCAGAGAGCCGCGTGCCGTCTTCCCAGAAGTACTCGCAGCAGACCTCCTTCCTCGAATACTCAAAGAGCTTGGGGTCCACACCCGCCAGCTCAAAGAGCTCGGTCACAAAGTGCGGCATGGTGAACAAGCTGGGGCCGGCGTCAAAGCGGTACTCCCCCAGCGAGAAGACCGAGAGCTTGCCGCCCGGGTAGGGATTGGCCTCGAAGACCTGCACCTCGTAGCCCTTGAGGGCCAGACGCACGGAGCACGCCAGACCTGCGATTCCCGCGCCCACCACAACGGCCTTCACTGCAGCTCCTCCACCTGATGGTCCACCACGGCAAAGCGCGCGAAGAGGTCCTCGGTGTACCAGTTGCGGGCTCGGGTCTTCTTCACAATGTCCGCGTGGGGCTGGCTCTTGTAGGCGAAGTTTCGCACCGCTTCCTGGGACTCCCAGACGGAGAAGGTGGCCTGTTGGATCCACGGCAGCTCGCCGATGCCCTTGAACCAGGTGACCCCCTCCGCGCTCTCGATAGCCTTGGCGGCTTTGGGCACCGCCTCCCAGAACTCATGGAGGCGGCTGGCGCGCAGCGTGGCCCGGGTAATGATGCCCACAGGGTGCTCGGAGCGCTTGCGGCTGGCATTGGGAAAGGGGTTCTCTCCCGACCACTTGCCCGCCGCGTGGAGGGTCTCCAGCCAGAAGGTCTCTCGGTGCAGGGCGCGCTCGGCGTGCAGGGCGGAGAACTCGGAGTTCTGCCAGAAGTCCTGCGCCTGCGCATGGTCCTCCCACACCGAGAGCAGGGCATAGGTGTCCCAGTCCGGCCAAAGCGAAAACCCGCTGCCAGCTCCGGTGCCCAAGAGCTTGTAAAAGCGCAGCCCAGGCACCTTGGCGAGTCGGCCATGGCCGAGCTGCATCTGAAGCAGGGACCAAGCCCGCTGGCTCTCGTAGCGCGCGAAACTTAGAGTGGTGATGGGGGCCAAGGGCTGTCCGTTCTGCCCCTGCCATGGCCCAGTGAGAGGGGGGAATTGCAGGAGGAAGGAAGCGGAGCTGCGTCACTCAATGTCGATGTAGCCCAGAAGCCGCAGCTGATCCCAATCGGTGAACTCCTCGTCCTCAAGCGAGGCCACCTCGGCCATCGCAGCCACCTGGGCCGCCTCCAGCTTCCGCACCTTCGCCACCAGGCGCTCGGGCGCCGGCTGCTCCAAGGCAGGCTCGGCCACCATGGACTGGCCTGCCTGGCTCAGCACTCTGGCCTTGTCCATGACGGCCTCGGAGAGCTCCCCGGGCGCGAGGGCCGTGGGCTGGACCGCCAACCCCATGGCGGCGACGGTTGTGGCCGCTCTTGCACGGGCCCGCAACCACCTCAAGGCCCCCGCACTGAGCTCCTCTCGGGTGCGCAGGCGCCCTTGACCGTCGCCGAGCCCGAAGGCACAGACGCGCTGGGTCTTGGCACGGGCCGCCATCGCTTGACGCTCGCCGGGGCTGAGAAGGGAGTAGTTCTGCACCTTGCGCTCGCAGCCCGAGCAGTGCCGCTCGCGCTCTCCTCCCTCCATCTCGGACCAGGACACTGAGCAGGGAAGGGACACTTTGACTGACATGAGGACTCCGCTTTGGAAGCTTCAAGGTCACACGCCCCGTTCTGCACAGAGATGGCCTTGTTCCTCAGCTTTGGTGCAGGCAGCGTGCAGCGTCTCTCTGCCAGCTACTCCATGTACCCCAGAGCCCGCAGCGCCTCTTTCTGGGCAGGGCTCATCTCCCCCACCTCCACCTGCTCGCCGAAGCTCTGTCCTGCCAGCCAAGCTTGGCCCAAGGCCTCCAGCTCCGGCACCCATTCGGCCGTGGAGTAGACGTTTCGATACTCCCCCGGGTCCTTGGCCAAGTCAAAGGCCATGTGCTTGCCGTCATCCTGGAGGACCACCCGGTGATCTCCCAGGGTGAAGCTGCGCTGAAGGTGGTCAAAACGCAGGACTTGGGCCGGTGTGCCACGGGTCTTTCTGCGGGCCCAGTACATCTCAGAGACCTGCAACGCCGTCTCTGGCGTGTTCTCGAGCGGGGTCATGCCCATCCACCCAAGCAGCAAGTTCGGCACATCCGAGGTCTGCACGGGATCGGGATCGACGCCCGGTGAAATCCCAGGTCCGCGCACGATCAACGGCACATCTGTGACCTGCTTGTACAGGGCCTTGCTGTGCTCGAGCAGGCGGTGCTCCCCCAGGAACTCTCCGTGGTCCGAGAGGATGATGGTGTAGTCCTTCTCAAAGTCGTGCCCATTGTCTTCGAGCACCTCGAAGAGCTCCCCCAGCTGGTCATCCAGGTAGCGGAGTTCCGAGGCGTAGGCGGCCTCCCAGCTGGCACGCTCGGCCGCCGTTGCGTCCTTCTTGCCGCCGTTCACTCTCGCAGAGATGGCCGCGAAATCATGCCGGTCTCCGGCCCATTCCAGCCCGGTGGGCAAGTGCATGATGTCGATGACCGATGGGTCCTCGACGTAGCCTTCACGGGGAATCCAGGGACTGTGGGCCTCCATGAAGTTCAGGAACAACATGGTCTTTCCGCCCCCTCGCGCAGCCATGACCTGTTGACTCAGCGCCACAACTCGGTTGGCCTGAAGGTAGCCCTGGCCTGGAACGTCATCGAGCTGCTCGCACATCCACACATCAAAGCCACGCCCCAAGCCCCAGCGCCCGTCCAAGAAGGCCCGGTTGGCCGCGATGCCCACCGTCGTGTAGCCCTGGGACTGAAAGCGCTCCGCCAACGTGGCTCTGCTCTTACCCAAGGCCAAGCCTCGGCTCCTGGAGCCTGGCGGCGTGCCATGGGCGCCGTGATTGATGGCGTGGACCCCGGTGAAGAGGCTGGCGTGGCTCGGCAGTGTCCAAGGAGCGACGGACTGCATCTCGCTGTAAACCCGCCCCTTCTCGGCGAAGGCGTCCAGCTTGGGCATCAGGTTCCGCGTGTCGCCGTAGGCCCCCAGGTGGTCTGCCCGCAGCGTGTCCAGGACGATGATGACGACCGAAGGTCCACCCTCCTGGGTCTGGGGTAGGCCTTCGAGGGCCTCTTCCATGATCTTGCGGTCGGAGCGAAGCTCAGAGCGCTGCTCATCCACCGCCTGCAGAACACTCGGCGTACAAGCCAATAGGGTCCAGATCACCGCAGCAACTCCTTGTCTCGGTCTACGCCCTCAAGCCAGGCATCGGCGCGCGCCTGAATATCTGGGCCACCCTCCGCCAGTCCGTCGGGGTCCACGCGGTAGGCATCATCTATGAGCAGGTTGAGGTCTCCCCGGTGCTGCTCGACCACGCCACTGTCCTGTACCGAAGGACGGCGCAGCCCCTGAACCTGAGCCAGTTCAGCCAGCGCGTGGGTCAGGTCGTCTTGGCGCTGAGGCGCGCCCAGGTCCATGCCCTTCCAGGCCAGAGGTACCTGAATGGTCTGGGGCACCATCGTCCCGCCAATCTCGAGCTGTCCTGGCAACTCAATGCCGACGCTGCCCACGACCACCACCTGGGCATCGGGGGGCAGCGCCTCAAGAAAGAGGCCAAGCTGGGCGTCCAAGAAGCGCCAGTCTGCTGCGCGGGCCGTGAGCCAAGTCTCCAGAGCCTCCGGCGCAGGCGCCTCCTGCCGGTTCAGGCGCCGCCGTTGCTCCCTGAACCCACTGCTTCGCACCCGGGTTCCGCCCTGGGGAAGGTAGCGGGCCTCCAGGGTGCCAGCGCCCACCAACCCTGTTCGGGGAATCCAGGGCAAGCGCCCGTCGGCCAAGTGCACATAGAGAAACTGCCGCGCGCCGGCGCTTTGCGCCAAGCCACTCGCCAGCGCCAGGACACGGTCCCCTTGTACATAAGGAAGGGACTCCTCTCCGCGCTTGAGGTCGTCCCCCAAGAACACGTCAAAGCCTCGCTTCAACCCCGTTCGACTCGGCCGCACATCGCGTTCCGCGACCACCGCATGGGTCCGCCAACCCGCCTCGCTCAGGAGACTGGGCAGCGGCTTGACCAGAGCCGGAAAACCACCCTGCTTTCCCTTCTGTCGATACACGCGGTGAGCATGGGGAGGTAGGCCACTGAGCAGGCAGGCTTGGGCGCTCAGGCCGTTTGGAGAACAGGCTCGGATCTGGCTGCTCTCAAAGCTGTCCAGGCTGGAGAGCGGCGCGTCGTCCACGTTCCACCCATCCAGCACAATGAGCACCAAGAGCGGGCCCTCAGCGTCCTGGGAGACTGGGGTTGGAGAGAGAAGGGCCTCCGCGAGCTGGACCTGGTCGTCGGCCTGAGCCTCCTCATCCTGAATCCACGGCTGAACCGCCACCCGATTGGGGTGCCGGGCCCAGAACACGGCCAGCGCCGCAGCGGTGCAGAAGGCCGTACCGAGCAGCAGTCGGATCAGTTTGGAGCTCATGGCGGCCGTCTAACTGGCTCAGTCCGCCGCAGTGGACCGCACGACCTCTTCGATGCTGGTCTTGCCTTCGCCCAAGTGCTTGAGGGCCGACATGCGGAGGGTGCGCATCCCGTTGCGGATGGCCTCGCGCTTGAGCTCCAAGGTTGAGGCGCCGTTCAGGATGAACTCCTTGACCTCCTCGTTGAAGACCATGATCTCGTAGGTCGCAACGCGACCCTTGTACCCGGTGCCGTTGCAGGTACCGCAACCGGTACCCCGCATGACCTGGAACTCTCCGCTGTCCAGATCCTCGGGCGTGACCTGGAGATCCAGCAGTGCCTGCCGCGGCACGTCGATGGGCGCAGCGCAGTCCTTGCAGTTCTTGCGCAGCAGACGCTGGGCCGCGATGGCGTTGACCGCGCTGGCCACCAAGAAGGGCTCCACGCCCATGTTCAGCATGCGGGAGACCGAGCTGGGAGCGTCGTTGGTGTGCAGGGTAGAGAGCACCAAGTGACCGGTGAGCGCTGCCTTGATCGCGATCTCAGCGGTCTCAAAGTCACGAATCTCGCCCACCATGATGATGTCGGGATCTTGACGGAGAAAGGAGCGCAGGGAGGCGGCAAAGTTCAGGCCGATGTCCTCGTGCTGCTGCACCTGGTTGATGCCGAAGAAGTTGAACTCGACCGGGTCCTCGGCCGTGGAGATGTTCGTCCCCGGCTGGTTGAGCTCACCGAGCGCCGAGTACAGCGTGGTGGTCTTGCCGGAACCGGTCGGTCCCGTCACCAGGACCATTCCGAAGGGCTTCTGGTAGGCAGCCTGGAAGTCGGCCAAGGCCTGCTTCTCAAAGCCAAGCACCGTCATGTCCAGCTGCAAGTTGGACTTGTCGAGCAGGCGCATGACCACCTTCTCGCCCCACATCACCGGCAGGACCGAGACGCGGAAGTCCATCTCTTTGCCGCGGCCCATCTTGAGCTTGATGCGACCGTCCTGGGGGAGGCGGCGCTCAGCGATGTCCAGGTTGGACATGATCTTGAGGCGCGAGACGATGGCGTGCTTGAGCTTGATCGGCGGCTTCATCACTTCGTAGAGGATGCCGTCGATGCGGTAGCGAATGCGCATCTGGCGCTCAAAGGGCTCCACATGGATGTCAGAGGCGCCCTTGCGGATGGCGTCGAGCAGGATCAGGTTCACCAGCTTGACCACCGGTGCATCACCAGCGCTCTTCTCCAGGTCCAGGACGTTGATGTCCTCTTCCATGTCGCCGAACTCGATCTCCTCGTCTTCTTCGTCCCCTACGTCGAAGTCGAGCATCACGTCGTTGAAGTTGACCTGCTGGTTGTAGTAGCGCTCGATGGCGTCAGCGATGGCCGTATCGGTGGCCACGACCACTTCGATGTTCAGGTTCGTGACGAACTTGATGTCATCGATGGCGTAGATGTTGCTCGGGTCGCTCATTGCGACGATGAGCACGTTTCCTGCGCGGTTGACCGGGATCACCTGGTGGCGCTGGACCACCTCGCGCGGCACCAGCTTGAGCACCTCCTGGTCGATCTCAAAGTCGCTCAGGTTGATGCTTGGGACACCGTACTGCTGACTCAGGAACGAGGTGAGCTCGTTCTCCTCGATGTAGCCCAGCTTGGTCAGATGGTGACCCAGACGCCCACCGGTGGAGCGCTGGTCGTTGACAGCCTTCTGAAGCTGTAGGGGCGTAATCAGCTTCTCGCGGACCAGGAGTTCGCCTAGTCGCCCGCTTTCCTTCGCCATATGCCTTCACCTCGTGGAACCGCGAGCAGTCTACAACAGCGCTTGCAGCAACGTTGCCCCGCCCCACATCAGTACGAGCAGCACAAGGGACACCACAGCCATGGTCAACACCCAGCTACGGGGCTTCGCTGGGGCGACCTCTCCCTCCTCTTTCGGCCACTGTGCAGCGCCTGGCGCGCGGCGCTCCAGCCGCTCCAAGCAGAGCTCCTGGCTCTCTTCCAGGGCCAGCACCATCTCTCGAAGCCCAGGGTCTTCCTGCAGCATCTGCCGGAGGGTCTCTTCCGCAGCAGGGGGCAGATCGCCACAGACCAAGCAGGGCAGCAAATCCAAAGCTTGCTCGCGGGTCATGAGGACTCCTGCTCGGCTCGCACCATTCGATAGGACATCCAAGTCCGGGCACCACGCACGGTCATCTCGCCTACACCCAAGAGCGCGGCGATCTCGGCCACCGACAAGCCACCCAAGAGGTGGAAAACAAAAACCGCGCGCAGCTCCACCGGCAAGTCCTCCAGGCGCCCAGGCCGATCCGGAGACCACGGAACGCGCGCCGGACCCGCCCTTTGGAGCACATCCTCCAGGTCTTCAAAGTCGCTGTTGAGCAGGAGGTACAAGCGCTCCACTGACTGCGTCCGCCACGGCCTGGAAGTGGAGAGCCCCGGGGCATGAACACGAAGATCTTGCCGCAGCGAGGCCAGAACGAGCAGGGCTTGTCCCTCATCGTCACTCAATACCCGCGCGATCGACCAGAGTGTGTCCACGCTCCCTTCCCACAACAGGGCCAGGGCACGGCGCTCACCGGCCTTGGCTGCGCGAATGAGACGCTGACTGGGCAGGTCTACGGGGCTAGGGTCCACCAAAGGCTTGTGTCTCCGACTACAGGTCAACTCACATAAGGACGATAATCAAGGACATGCTTCTCTCGCTACTGTCCATCGCTTGCCTCCGTGGCATTCCACCCGTCGATCTCGCACAGGACCGCGTGCCGCAGATCCCACTGGCCCCCGAAGGATGCTCTGCTGCCGCTCTGGTTCCGGTGCGCGGCTCGAGCAGCTGCGGCTTGGGCGGAAACTGCCACGCCAAGGGCCAGCTCTTCACCCTCGAAGAGAGCTTGGCAATCCCCAAGCGAAAAGCAAGCTGCTCGGTGCGCTACGACCAAGACAGTGGCCAAGGCGCATTCACGGTAGTGGTGCGCGACAGCGCGCTGCTCGGCGCCTTTGTCTGCATGGTCGATGGCGGAGACTGGCTGAGCATGGAGCTGCTGCCACATGCGGCCCCACCCAGCCCCGAGGTTCGCGCCTTCTATGGCAGGGGACTGGTGACGGAAGCGGACGAGCGGCCTCGTTTTGGCCGAGACTGCGATCCAGGCAACGAGGCGCAGAGCTGGGAGGGCTGAAGCCTTCTAAAGGCTCGCCGCCAGGGCCGAGACCATCTCCTCAATCTCCTCCTCCGTGCTCGTAAAGGCCGGAAGAAAGCGCACTGCTCTGGGACCGGCGCCACAGACGAGGACCCCGCGCTCCCGCATGCGCGCTACGATTGGCCCAGCATCCTGCTCCAAGTGAGCCGCCTGCATCAACCCCGCGCCGCTCACGCACAGGCCGAGGGCTTCCAGGGCGGAACGCAGCTGGACCCCCAGGACCGCACATCGAGCCGTGAGGTCCTTCTCCAGGATCTCCTCCAGGCTCGCAAGCCCAGCAGCGCAGGCCACAGGATTGCCGCCGAAGGTGGAGCCGTGGTCTCCAGGCTCAAAGACCTGGGAGAGATGCGGCCCCGCGACAACCGCGCCGAGCGGCAGACCGCCTCCCAAGGCCTTGGCCAAGGTGCGGACATCCGGAGCCGGCTGCTGAAGCAGGGTGCCGCTGCGACCCAGACCACACTGGATCTCGTCGTAGACCAAGAGCGTCCCGTGGGCATCGCAGGCCGCGCGCAGCTCCTTCAAGTAGGGAAAGGGGATGCAGCCGCCCTCCCCTCGAATGGGCTCCACAAAGACCGCAGCCGTCTGCTCACCCACAGCCTCAGCCAGTGCTTCATCCGGCAAGGCCAGCACGCCGCCGGGCAGAGGCCCAAATCCGCGGCTGAACTTCTCCCGCGCGGTCAGCGCCAAGGCGCCCAAGGTGCGCCCGTGAAAGGCCTGCTGGGCGACCAAGATCTGCGGCCTACTCTCGCCCTTCAGGAAGTGATGCTTCCGCACCAGCTTCAGGGCACCCTCGTTGGCCTCTGCCCCGGAGTTGCACAGGAAGACCGGCCCCCCGTACAGATCCATCAGAGCCTGGGCGAAGCGCTGCTGAACCGGCACGCTGTAGAGGTTGGAGACGTGCATCAGGGCGTCTACCTGGGCGTGCACGGCCGCTTGAACCCGTGGATGCTGGTGTCCCAATGACATGACCGCGATCCCGCAGATCGCATCCAGATACCAACGACCCGTGTCGTCTTGCACCCGGGTGCCCTGCCCGCGCACCAAGCGCAGCGGAACCCGGTTGTAGGTGTTCAGGAAGGGGCTCACAGGCGCACCCGCGTCTGGCCGATGTGGACCTCGCCGACGCCAGCGAGCAAGGCCTGGTGACAGGAGCGCAGCTTGGGCTGCATGCCGCCGGACACCGTTCCGTCCGCCAACCACTGCTCCGCAACGCCCCAAGACAGGTCTGAGACTGGCCCCATAGGCCCCCGCACGGCCGGGACGTCGCTCACGAAGTGCAGGGCACGCGCCCCCATGGCCACAGCGATCGCATGCGCCACTTGGTCCGCGTTCACGTTCAGAGGCTCCAAGTCCGCGTCCACCGCCACCGGCGCCACGACGGGAATGACTCCTTGGGCGAGCAAGCCCTCCAACACACTGCAGTCCACCGAGGTGATCTCCCCCACCCGGCCCAAGGCGCCTCCGCGCATCAGCCGGGCACGCAGCCAGCCTCCCAGATCCGCACCAGAGAGGCCCAAGGCCCGCCCTCCTGCCCGCGTCAGTCCGCTGACCACCTGCCTGGAGACAACCCCCACCTGCACCATCTGAGCGACCTTCATGAGCGCCGGCGAGGTCACCCGCAGCCCATCTTCAAAGTGGCTCTCCACCTCGAGGCGCTCCGCCATGGCCGAGACCGCTGGACCACCGCCGTGCACGAGCACACAGGGTCGCGTCCGGGCAGCCACCTGGGAGAGGAAGGCTTGAGCGCGCTCCGGGTCTTGGAGCAGAGCACCGCCAACCTTGATCAAGTCAGGAGGTGTAGTCAGCATTGATCCTCACATAATCTGCGCTCATATCGCAGCCCCAGGCCCTGGCCTGGCCGATCAACTCCCCACCGAGACGCACATGGAGCACCACCTTGGAGGCCCCCATCGCCTTGCGCAGATCCTGCTCCCGCAGAGGGAGCGGCTGTCCGGCGCGCACCACGGGGATCCCGCAGATGTCCAGATTCAGGGCCTGCAGCCCGGGGGCCTGTGCTTGTCCCAGGGCTCCCACGATGCGGCCCCAGTTGGGATCCCTGCCGTGGATGGCCGTCTTGACCAGGTTCGACTTGACCACCGCTCGAGCCAAGCGCCGTGCCTCCTCATCGTCCTGAGCGCCCTCCACGATGACCTCGAGCAAGCAAGATGCGCCCTCTCCGTCCGCAGCGATGGCCATGGCCAAGGCCCGGCAAGTGCTCTCCAGGGCCAAGCTCAAGTGCTCCCAAGCCGCCTCTCCGGGCTGAACTTTGGGCCCAGTTCCCGTCGCGATCAGCAGCACGGTGTCGTTGGTGGAGGTGTCTCCATCCACGCTGATGGCGTTGAAGCTGCGCTGAACCGCAGGGACCAAGAGACTCTGGAGATCCTCGGGTGAGACCTGAGCGTCCGTGGCCAGAAAGCCCAGCATCGTGGCCATGTTCGGGTGGATCATGCCTGCGCCCTTGGCGATGCCGGAGACCGTGATGCCTCCGCTGCAGAAGGCCACTTCCTTGGGTCCCGAGTCTGTGGTCAGGATGGCGCAGGCTGCGGCGTGGCCGGCATGTGGGCGCAGCTCAGAGCTGGCCTGGCGCACCCCAGCTCGGAGCTTGTCCATCGGAAGCAAGCGACCAATGACCCCAGTGGAGCAGAGCAGGACGCGCTCCGCAGAGACCCCCAGGGCCTGCCCCGCCTCCTCGGCCGTGGACTGCGCATCCAGCGCGCCTTGCTCGCCCGTGGCCGCGTTGGCGTTCCCGGCGTTGACCACCAAGGCGTCGGCAAAACCAGGAACCCGGGCACGGGTCCAAAGACAGGGCGCCGCGACGGCCGTGGACTTGGTGGTCACACCGGCCACGCTCGCGTTGGGGTGGGAGATCACCAAGACGTCATGGCCCCCGCCGCTGCGGATGCCTGCCGCGCTGACCCCCAAGCTCAGCCCCGAGACCGAGGTCAGAGTTCCGAAATCCAGCTTCTCTGCCCAGGGCAACTCGGCCAGGGACAAGGGACTCACTGTGTTCTCTGCACTCACAACCACACCTCCATCAACACTTGGGTGCACGCGGACGCGTCGGGACAGAGACGACAGCGTGCCGCCTTCCAGGCCAAAGCCGCGCAGGGACGCGCCTGCCGATGGGGCGGGGCACCATCTCCCACAGCCTCAAAGCCAAGTCGCGAGAAGAAGCCAGGCGCGCCGGTCAAACACACAACCCGCTCGGCCCCCAAGGCACGCGCCCGCTGCAAGGCGGCTTGCACCAGAGCGCGGCCGTGACCGGGCTGCATAGAGACCAAGCTGCCCAACTCGATGGCACCCCCGGCCCACCAGGACAGGGCCACGCAGCCGCTCTGGCTGACCAGAAAGTCATCGGGCACCAAGGGCCGCGCGCGCAGCACGCCACTGGCCAGGTGGGGAGCCATCCAGGCCGAGATGCACGGAAGGTCCGCGGGGTTTGCGGGCCGAACGACAGGGCCAGAGTGCTGGCCAAAGCTTCCGTCTTCGCAGATCACAACAACTCCAAGGTCGCGCTGCACATCACAGCAGCGCGGGAAACTGGGGAAGGCCCAAGGTCTCGGGCCAGCCATTTGCGAGGTTGAGGGCCTGGAGCGCCTGGGCGCCCGCCCCCTTGAGCAGGTTGTCAATGGCGCAGCTCACGGAGACCACGCCACGCGCCTCGTCCACGGCCACATGCAAGTGAGCCAAGGCGCTGCCGCGCACATCGCCGGTCGCGGGAGGCTGCTCTCTGAGAACCACCAAAGGGTGCGCGTCGTAGGCCTCAGAGAAGGCCAGGTTGACCTTGGCTGCGGGCAGATCAAGCTGAGCGTGGACCGTGGCCAGCAGGCCGCGGGTCATGGGCACCAGGTGGGGCGTGAAGCTGACCTTGGCGCCCTTCAGGTTGCGCTCGATCTCCAGGGTGTGGCGGTGGCTGCCGCCCATCCCGTAGGCCACGACCGACTCGTTCACTGAGCCATACAGGTTCCGTGCACCTGGGCTTCGGCCCGCGCCGGAGATCCCGCTCATGCAGTCCGCGACCAGCCAACTCGCCCCAAGCTGTACCAGTGGCCAAGCCGCCAGGGTGGTCGCGGTGGGGTAGCAGCCGGGTGCTGCGATGAGGCGTGCGCCGGGAAGATCACCGCCTGCGATCTCGGGCAATCCATACACCGCGTCCTTGAGAAGGTTCGGGCATGGGTGCGGAACGCCGTAGCTGCGCTGCCAGAGCGCCGGGTCACCGAGCCGGAAGTCTGCGCCAAGGTCCACGACCTGCAAGCCTGCCGACAGAAAACGGGCCACCATCGGCGCCGACACCCCGTGGGGCAGCGCCAAGAAGACCAGCTCTGCTTGGTCAAGAATCTCTTGAATGTCCAAGTTAGAAAGCGGAAAACCACCCAGGGGGTGTCCGGTCAGTGCCGGCCATGCGTCCGAGACGCTCCCTTTTCCCCTTCGGCCGCCGACCACACAGCGCAGATCCAGCTCAGGATGGGCCCAGATCATGCGCAGCAGTTCTGCACCGGCATAGCCGTTGGCACCAATGATCGCAGTAGGGGTGGGCATCCAGGTCACAACTCCAGCAAGTCGGCCATTTATCAAGACTGCATTATCATGCAAGAAAATGCATACATATACACTTGTCTTGGGATCGTTTGCCGCCCAAAAGGTGACGATTGAGGGATAGGAATCGGCGGTCAGGGGGTCGGGGCGGTAAACTGCGCGTCCAAGGAGGTGCGAATGCGCCGCGGATGGATTGCAATGGTCCTGCTCTACGGCTGCGTGGCCGCTCCCGATGCCGGAGAGCGCCCCGACAACGGTGGCTGCCGCAGCGGCATCGTCGTCGACACCGGCCCCTCCACAGACGAGTGCCCCACCGGCCTGATCCTCACCGAAGTCATGAGCGCTCCGGACGCGGGCGCCGACTACGAGTGGCTCGAGATCTACAACGGCAGCGGCGAGGTCATGTCCATCGACGGGCTCGATATTCGACGCACCACCAGCGAGACCAGCATCATTGGGAGCGGCATTGAGCTCCAGCCTGGTGCATACGCCGTCCTGGCCAGAGGCCAAGAGCCCGACATCCCCAGCGACTACATCTATGACGGTCTGACCCTCACGGACTCCGAGGCGGACCTCTGCCTCCTCTGCGGCGGCATCGAGATCGACTGCATCGAATACGGAGACACCAGCCGCGGCGTGGCCTGGTCCTTGGATCCCATCAACCTGGACCCCAGCGACAACGACGAGATGAGCGCATGGTGCCCCGCCACAAACGAGCTGGCCAACGGCGACTTTGGGACCCCAGGAGAGGAGAACAGCGCCTGTCCAATCGTGCTCACTTGCCCAGACGAAGCAGAGCTGGCCGTCACCGAGGTGCTGCCCAACGTCTCTGGAGACGAGGCCGGCGAGTTCATCGAGGTCCTGAACATGGGGGACAGCCCCGTCCCTCTGAACTGCATCCGAGCTGTGGACGGGAGCAGCCTTCGCACCCTCAAGGACTGCGAGGGTGAGCTGATGCCCGGCGAGTTCTTGGTCATGGCCAGAGACATCTCTTGGCACGAAGACCTGGGCTACCTGGCCTGCGAGGTCACCAGCATCACGCTGACCAACACCGGCGAGCGCTTCGGCGTCGGTCTGGAGACCAGCACCGGTGACGAGGTGGAGATCAGCGTCGTGGACTGCGAGGCCGAGGACTGCCCCTTCATCGAAGGCATCGCCGCTCAGGTAGACCCCCGCGTCTACGGCGAGACCGACCCAGCCTTCTGGTGTAACGCGGACGACTCTTGGGCCGGCCAGATCGCCTCCCCGGGCTTGGACAACGCCCAGTGTGATCTGCCCGAAGACGGCGATTCCGACGGCTTCTACACCCCCGATGACTGCGACGATGGCGACAACAGCATCTACCCAGGCGCACCCGACAGCTACGGCGACGGCATCGACCAGGACTGCGATGGCGCCGACGGCACCGCCCTTCAGCTCAGCGAGCTCGTCGAAGGCGACATCCTGCTCACCGAGGTAATGCCCGACCCCAAGTTGGTCTCCGACACCGACGGCGAGTGGATTGAGCTCTACAACACCACCGAGAGTCCCATCTCCCTGGACGGCCTCTCCGAGCCTTGCGAGATCGCCTCTGCGGTCGCCATCGGCCCTGGCGAGCACCTGGTGCTGGCCAAGAAGTCCGACTCCAGCATCAACGGCGGCATCGAAGGCGCGGTCCAGTGCAGCATCAGCCTGACCAACAGCGCTGGCACCAAGCGCGTCAGCGGCCAAGGCGTCACGACAGACACCTTCAGCTACGGGACGCCCAAGTCTGGCAAGAGCATTCAGCGCAGCTTTGACGGCGTCTATTCCGATGTCAGCTGTGACTCGGTCTCCGAGTTTGGCTCTGGGGATTTGGGTACGCCAGGCAGCGTGAACGGCGCCTGCCCAGGATAAGTTGAAGGATCCACGGCCGAGTTGACACATACTTCCTGAAATGGAGGTGGGTGGTGTGGTGGACGTTGATCGCAGGGGCCTGGGCCACCGAGACACCAAGCTTCGATGCGCCTGCCATTGAGCTGGGCGCAGGCTTGCCGCTCTACACCCAGCGCGGCGCGGCCCAACTCAGCGGGCGCGCGATCTGGGGCTGGACGGCGGCTGAGCTCAACCTGAGCTTGGCCCCCAACACGGACCTTCGCCCCACCCGCATCGACGGCTTCTCTCTGGACCAGGACTGGGCCGTGAAGGGCTGGATCGACCTGAGCCCACCAGCCCCCGGTCGCTCCGGCTTTCACGCTGCGCCTCACCTCTATCTGGGTGCTCTGCGCTGGCGAGGCCAACTCATCTCTGGGGCAAGCCGCGGCCAGAGCCAAGGCGCCTTCGATGCGGGTGAAACCTGGTCCTGGGCGCCGGCGGCCGGGGTGGGCATCGATGTGGGCTATCAGCGCATCTCACTGCGCGCCCGGGCCGAGCTCAGTCGCAGGAGCTTGGGCGGTGCGCACCAGCTCCACCAGGGCGCTGGCGTGGACCTGCTGGTGAAGCTGTGAGTCTCTTGCTCTGCGTGACCGCCGCCTTGGCCGCGCCGGAGACGCTGCGGGTCTCTCTGGGCACCGATGTGGGCCTGAGCCGCATCGACAACGGTCATGTTGGGCAGCGCTTTGCCTTGGAGCGCCAGGTCCTGCCGCGATGGAGCCTGGGGGTCGGCACCCGCTTCCGGGGACGCACAGCCGATCAAGTCCTTCAGCCCTTTCGGGCACCGGACTACGCCTACACCCACGGCCAGCGCTACACCGAGCTGAGCTCTGGGTGCGCCACAGTGCGCTGGCAAGCCGCAGGGACCGAGCGTGGTGCCACCTCGCTGCTCCTGGATCTCCACGGCGGACTGGGCGCCCGCCGCCTCTACGCCGAAGACCCAAGCAAGCTGGACCCGCGTGTCGACTACGTCTACCCCATCCAGAGCGCCTTCAGCAGCCAAGGCCTGGCCCAAGCCGGCCTGTCCCTGAGTGCCTTCCGAAATCACTGGGGCGTGCAGGCCTCGGCCACCGGCACCCTGTCCACACTGCCGGAGCACCTGCGCGGCGAGGTCTCACCGCTGACCTTGTGGACCGGCTTGTCCATCGTCTTCCGGATCTAGCGCGTGCAGATGCTCTGTGCTGGCCTCGCTTGGGGAGCCCTTTCCCTGGAGCCTGGCGTGGGTCTCGATCACAGCATCGGGAGTCCCTTTGCCGGGCCGACCCAGCCCAGCCTCTCCCTCCGCACCGCCTCGCGCACTTCCTGGGGCTTGAGCGCCCACCTGCGCTGGAACGTGGCCCTGGACCCCAAGAGATCCTGGCAAGAGTACGGTCACTGGCCGAGCGCCTGGTGGACACAAACCGGGTCACTGCGCGCCCGATGGCTTCAGCTGGACTGGCTGCCGGGCACCTACCAGGCCGGGCCGATCCGTGGAGCTTTGGGTCTCTCTTTGGGGGTGGGGCGACAGGTCTACTATGTGCCTGCCACGCCGCCTGATCCCCTCATCGAGCGCGCCTTCATGGTGCGGCCCTCCATGAGCCTGAGCAGCGAAGTGGCGCGGTGGACCCTGCGCTGCAGCTGGAGTCTGGAGTTCTCTCCCCCTCCCGAGAGCATGGAGCCCCTGCTTCCCAAGGCGCAGCTGCACCTGGGCTTGGCGCTCCAGTACCAAATCCCACCGCCCTACAAGAAACGCTGAAGGATTCCCCCCCACGCCACACCAAGCAGGATGAGAAAGGAGAGAGGAGCATGTCCATACACATCCTGGCCACCGCCCTGACCTTGGCCACCCCAGCCGCGCAAGCAGCTCCCGCCATCGAGGTCGGTGTGGGCGTGAGCGAGGTCTTCGAGGAGCGCAAGCCCTCCGCCATGGTGCGCCTCGGCTTCGGCGCCGTGACAGGCGAGCTGGCCGGTACCTACAACCCACACACGGGCACCAGTCAGCTGACCCAGATCCTGGCGACCATCAGCGGGCAGCCCTGGCCGGAGGACGTGGAGCGCTGGAAGATCAAAGCATTGGCCGACCTGAGCCTCCCGGCCCAGGACAGCGGCTGGTACGGCGCCCCGCACCTCTACCTGGGCCTTCAAGGCGCCTTGGTGGAGCGCACTCTGGCCACCCTGGAAGGAGACGCCCCCATCAACTTCGTGCAGGCGGACCCACCCAGCTGGCACCTCTCCCCCCTTCTGGGCGTGGGGGTCAGCGGCTCCTTTGGGCCCATCACCGCTCGGGTCACGATGCACTCCACCCTCGCCCAAGAGATCTGGGACAACGGCCGCAGCTTCAACCACACTGGGTCCCTGGACCTGCTCTACCGCTTCTAAGGAGGCCGCCATGTTTCTCACGCTGATCACTCTGGCCTCTGCCCAAGACCTGGGGCCCACCCAGTTCCACCTGGGCATCCAGACCACCCGAAACGACCCCTTCGTCACCACCAACATGGCGACCCTGAGCGTCAGCCACGATCTGAAGGACTGGCTGGGAATCGAGTTGGGCGGAGGCGCCGCCGCGCTCCCGGAACGGGCTAGCTGGAAGGCCCTGACCAACCAACTCGAGCAGCACCAGATCTACCCGGATCTCGCCTACCTGCGCTTCATGGGCTGGACCGGTGTGCGCCTGACCCCACTGCGCAACGACTGGAAGGGCCTGCAGTCAGCGGCCGGCCTGCACCTGGGGGTGGCCGCCATTCAAAGCGTAGAGTCAACTTGGGGAGCAGAGAGCGACACCCCCATCGAGGTCTCCCCAGCCTCGCGCTACGGTGTGCACAGCAGCTTGAGCTGGGAACGTCTCGGCGTGGACCTGACCCTCACGCGAACGGGCCACCAAGAAGAGTTTGGCGTTGCACGAGATGGGGAACCCTACACAGCGGACCGCCAGAACATCTGGGTGAGCGCGGGGCTCTCATGCCGGCTCTAGGGCTGGCCGCGCTGCTCTTGAGTGGGGGCGCCCAGGCCTCCCCTGTTCAGGTGGGCTTGGGCCTCTCCGACGTCTTTGCGTCCAAGCGACCCGTCCTCACCGCACGCTTCGGCGCGGGCTGGGTACGGGCAGAACTCTCCGGCAGCCGTGCGGTCTTCAACGTCGAAGAGCACACGCTGGAGCGCGACATCGCCAACCTGTGGAGGAACGCCTGGCCCGTCTACGAGGAGCTCGGAAACATCAAGGCCGTGGCCGACTTCTGCCTGCCTCGGGCAGACACAGAGGGTTGGTTTGGCAGCCCGCATCTCTATCTGGGCGCCCAGATGCAGCACGGGTACAAGCGCGTGGTCATTCCCTCTTACGCCCATCCAGACTTCTACGATTCACCGGAGCCCCCGGCAAGGCGGGGCTCCCCCCTGATGGGGGTCGGCATCAGCCTGACCCGGCAAAAGCTGACCGGCCGGGTCACCGTTCACAGGACGCGTGAACCCAGCCTGTACGGATCGGGACGAGACCCACACACCCGCGGGTCGCTCGACCTGCTCTATCGCTTCTAGGTCCCCATGTTCACCGCGCTCATCACAGCGGCTCTGGCCCAAGAAAACACGCTACACCTCAGCGTTCACACCGGCACCAACGACGACTTGGTGACCGAAAGGGTGACCACCATCGGCATTGAGCGGGTCGTGCGTCCCTGGCTCAGCGCGACGCTTCACGCAGGCATGGGCCCCAGAGAGGGCAAGCGCAGGCCGATGGCCCTCATGGTAGAGCAGACCACCTACCTGGTCTCTCGTTCGGCCGCCCCACGCGGCATCGGCTGGGCCGGCGCCCGATTCACCCCCGCCCGGAGGAGTGTGGGCCGCGTGGACTCCGCTCTGGGCTTGGACTTGGGGGCAGGCGCCCTGTACTCCGTAGAGTACGGTCCTCTCGTCAACCCCTCCGACTTCAAAGAGATCTCCGCCATGGCGCGATACGGCTTGTACAGCAGCCTGAACTGGAACACTTGGGGCATCGAACTCGGACTCTCCCGCACCCGATACGAGGAGTCCTTCAACGATTCAGCGGGCGAAGACTTTTTGTTCTCCACGCAGCGCCTCTGGGTCAGCGGAGGCATCACATGGCGCCTCTAACCCTCGCCCTCCTTCTCTCCCTGGACTGGTGGGTGCCCACCCCCCAAGAAGCCCAGGAGCTCCAGAGCGCCTTGGACCAGTATTGGGAACAGGGCGAGGTGGAGGTGCAGGTCGGCGCGCCCGCCCAAGACCGGCCGGGCATCCAAGTCTTGGACGGACAGCTCGTCTGGACGGAGCAGGAACGCACCGTACAGCAGCCCTGCCCCACCTCTCCCGGCGCACAAGTCCTGCTGGTCAAGAGCTGGACCCAAGCCCTGGACCCCGCAGACCAAGGCTGGGTGCCCGAGGTGGAGCTGGACGACTTCCTGCCAGACAAACCCCCTGGCCCGACCGAGGTCCTGTTGCCCGTCGCGGCGCCTCCCGCGGAAGTGGAGCGCGTGGTGGCCCCAAAGATTGAACGGCCGGAGCAAGCCGCTACGGCACAGCTCAACCTCAGCGCTGGCGTGGGCCTACAGAGCGCCCTGAGCGCCGAGCCCTGGCGCCTGTCCGTCGGCGGCGCCCGCTACGGACGGAGGGTGAACCAAGCCCTCTGGCTGGTCGGTGACTTTGGCGGCCAACCCCGCTTCGCCCAAGGCACCACCAGTCGGCTCGGAACCCAGCTTGGCTTCGGCCTCTCCCACGAGACGAGCACCGGCAGCGCCGCCGAAGTCTGGCTGCTCGGCGGCGCACGCTGGCTCTTCTTCGAGGGCAGCCAAGAGGAGCTGCTCCCGAGCGTGGGCCTCAAGGTGATCGGCTGGGGTCCACCGGTGGGCCAAAACCGAATCGGCGTGGCCCTGAGCGGCCAGTTGGAGGGCCTGGACGCGCAGCGCACCTTCTACGATGGGGAGCAGTACGTCAGCGAAATGGCCCTACAGTCAGCCTATCTGGAGTTCGTCATCGGGAGGCCGATGTGAGCCCCGAACACTTGCAGGCCCTGCGCGCCGGAGAGCCCTGGGCGGTCTCCGCCTTCTACGCCGACCACGCCCCAATGGTCCTGGGCTGGTGCATCCGAATGGGTGGCCCCCACCTGGACCCCGAGGACGCAGCCCACGCGGTGTTCGAGACCGCGCTGGGTCGACTCAGCAGCTTCAGAGGGGAAGCAAAGCTGAGCACTTGGCTCTACGCCATCACGCGCCGCGTGCTCGCCAACCTGCGACGCCGAGCCGCTTTGCGGCGCTTCATTGGACTGGATCGCGTGCCCGAGGCCAGCGATCCCCACGACACCCACCACGAGCTGGAGCGGCTGCGGGAGCGCCGCGCCGTGCAGCACACCTTGGAGCGCTTGCCGGACACCTCCCGCGAGGTCCTGGTGCTCTGCGACTTGGAAGAGCGCTCAGCTCCCGTGGTCGCCGAGATGTTGGAGATACCGGTGGGCACGGTCTACAGCCGACTCCACAAAGCCCGCCGCCTCTTCAAGGCCGCCGCCTTGCGCGAGGGACTGGTCGTACGCGAAGGCCAGGTGCTGAAGCTGGTCGAGGGAGGCCAGCCATGAGCGAGAAGATCAGCGATACCGGCGAGCGCCGCGCAAACATCCCCAACCTGGAGCCAAGCCCCGAGGAGTTGGAGCGCCTGAGCGGGCCTCCGCTGGCGGTGCCAGGCCAGGTCTTGGCCAAGGCCACACTGGCCTCGTCTGCGGAGCTGGCCCGTATGCAGCCTCGTGCGCCCAAGCGCTCCCTGCCCTGGGGCGGCGTTCTCGCGGCGGGTGTCGTGCTCTTCGCCCTCCTGCTCCCACAAGGCCCGGGTCCCATGCTGCTGGCCCAGGAGGCGCCGACCACACTGGATGGCAACCTCAAGATGGGCCTGAACATGAAGGTCGAAGGTCAGGCGGTTCTGGTGCTGCACGAATACAGCCGCCAGGGCACCGAGGTGGAGCTGATGAGCGGCCAGGCCACCTTTGATGTGGATCCCGCCGGGGAGTACACCCAGCTGCGCGTGAGCTACGGCGACTGGGTCGTCTACACCCAGGGCGGACGCTTCACCCTCAGTGACCTTCCCGCCCTCAGCGTCGAGAGCGGCAGCGTGGTGCTCAAGGGGCCAGAGATGGAGACGGCCTTGGGTCCAAAGGATCGCTGGAGTCCGGTGCCCGAGACCGCCTCCCTGGACCGGGTTGTGCAGACCGAACCCCTCAAGGACCTCCTCCCCGTCGAGGTCAAAGCGACGCTGCGCAAACCCAAAACTGAGGTTCTGCCTGAAACCAACCCTGCAGCTGAGCAGCCTGCCCCCGCGGTGATGCAAGACCCCGCTGAGCAAGCGGCCTTCGAAGCCTTGCTCTTGGCCCGCGCTGAACGCTCCGAGCAGACGGGCACCCTGGCCGAGCAATTTCTCGTCGAGTGGACCGACTCCGCCTTGCAAGCCGAGGTCCAGGCCATCGCCATCGCCGCACAGCTCGCCGATCCCACCCTGGACCCCGTGCGCACCCTGAGCAAGGTGGACGCTTGGCTGACGAGCAACCCTCAGCACCCACGCTTCGTAGAGATGCACTACCTGCGGGCCACCCTGCTGCGAGACCAGCTCCACGACTGCCAGCGCGCTGTACCCAGCTACCGCGTGGTGGTGCAGCTGGGCGCCGGAACACAGCGGGCCCAAGCCGAGCACTACCTTCAGGCCTGCTTGGCGGGTCAGTAGTCGGGGCGACCAGTCGGGTTATTGGGCGCACATGTCGCCGCTTCTCCAGATCCTGAGCCAATTCTTAGACAGCATCCAGTGGCACTGGGAGCTGGTCGATGACGGCGGTCGGGTCCTTGGAACCAGCGTGGAAGGCGAGCACGGCAAGTTCACCTGCTACGGCCACGCCCACGACACCCGCCAGCAGCTCGTCTTCTACTCCCTCTGTCCCGTCAGCTGCCCACCCGAGCGCCTGAGCGCCATGGCCGAGCTGCTCGCCCGTATGAACTTCGGCATGATTCTGGGCAACTTCGAACTGGACATGCGGGACGGCGAGATCCGCTACAAGACCGCCATCGATGTGGAAGACCTGGACTTCACGGTCGACGCCTGCAAGCAGCTGGTCTTCCCCAACTGCATGATGATGGACCGCTACCTGCCGGCCATTCAGCATGTGCTCAACGGCGTGAGTCCAGAGGGTGCCCTCGCGGTGCTGAGTCTGGACGATGACGAGATGATGAACTGAAGCGCGAGATGACTTCCTGAGCTCACCAAGCCTGAACGGGGGTATCTTGCCCCATGTCCAAACAAGACCCCCCAGGCCCTCCCGCTGAGCCCTCCTCCGACAAGCCTGGCCTGGCCGACCACGCGGTCAGCGCGCTGAACGCCTGGATTGGAGATGACTTGGCAGAGCGTGGCAACACGCTTCACGAGCCGATGGCCTTCATGCAAGGCAACCACCCTCTCGCGCCAGAGGAGCTCCCCGGCGCCACCAAAGTCTGTGTGTGGCTCCATGGTCTGGGCTGCAATGAGTCCATGTGGATGCTGGACGAATCGGAGACTGTGTTGCCCTTTGGCAGCGCTCTGCAAGAAGACCATGCCTATCTTCCGCTCTACATCCGCTACAACACGGGCCAGCGCATCTCCGACAACGGGAGTCAACTCAACGACCTCCTACAGTCCTATATGGACACACACCCGGAATTGGAGGAGCTGCTGCTCATTGGGCACAGCATGGGCGGACTGGTCATTCGCAGCGCCTGCCACAAAGGCGAAGGACAAGCTTGGACCCAGCGTATCAAGCACATCTTCTATCTGGGGTCGCCGCACTTGGGCGCCCCACTAGAGCGCACGGCGAACGTGGCCACTCACCTGCTCTCCAAGGTCGACACCACCGCCACGCGCGTCATCGGCGAGGTCATCAACACCCGCAGCAAAGGGGTCAAGGACCTGCGCTACGGCAACCTGAGTGACCAGGACTGGATGGACTTTGACCCGGACGCCCTGCTAGAAAACAAGCGGGTCGCCGTCCCGTGGTTGGCCACCGCACGGCACCACCGAATCGTGGGAGAGCTGGTCTCCGGACTGGGTAGCTTAGGGGACGCGGTCGTGCCCCGCGCAAGCGCCCAAGGGGACGCGCGCGGTCTGGAGCCTGGCGCCCCAGATCCGGCCGATGTGCAGCGTATGCCCTGGCTTCACCACCTGGCCGTCGCCCAGCACCCCAGCGTCTATGCCGCCATCTCCGAGCGACTCACCCCAGCCGGTGAAGAGGTGCCTGAACGCACCCCGTTTGTAGCAGATGTGGCTGAAGGGGCCGATGCGGAAGACAGCACCAAAACAGACCCACCGGAATCCCCAGCCCCCAGCCCCAAAGGCTCTGACCCAAAGAGCGATGAGAAGCGCTGGAAGCGAATTCGCGGCATCAAGAAGCTGATTCACGACAGCGTGGACCGGACCGCCACTTTCGTAGAACGGCACCACCGCCACGCCGCCGACAAGCCCTTTCGCATCCTAGAGAAAGTGGAAGGTGTCGCGGCCCCCGCCAAGGTGGTAGAGCAGATCTACATGGGAGTTGTAGGTGCAAGTTATGAGGGCGTTCGCGTGGTGAACAAGATCGTAGAAGGGGTGGACGACTGGGTGGTCGACGAGCTTCAGGCCCGGGACGGCGAGGAGTAGGCTGCCCCTGCCCTCAAGGGGGTGTGGCCCGCATCCCTTGCCCGTGTAGGTCGGTGATCTCGACCCACTGTGGTATCTGTGCGAAGTGCAGCAGGTACACCGCAGCGCTCTCATCCAACTCCAGAGGCTCGATGCGCATCCAGCCATAGTCCAGGTCATCCAGGGCGCTCAGGGTTCGCGCGTCCAGTCCTTCTCTGCTGTTGAAGTCCACAGTCCCCAGATCGCTCTCGATGCGGTTCAAGTCCAGGTCATCCACCCCCAAGGCGAGCTTCAGGACCAGAGGGTCCAGGGACACGGCGCTGACGCTTAGACCGCCCGGTTTGGTGCTGTCGCTGAGGGCCAGGGGATTGATGTGGGGGTCAAAGCCGTCGATCCCACAGGTGGAATCTGGGTTCTCCGTTCGGTAGTGCAAGGAGCAGTGGGTCTGTAGCCGCACTTCTAGGTGCAGGTGTGGGGCCTTGGTGCCCGTGTCCCCACTGTGTCCCAAGAGGGCACCTCGCTCAAGGTCGTCCCCTTCCGAGACGATGTAGGAGTCCAGGTGCTGGTAGAAACTGTAGTAGCGCGTGATCTCCACCCCTTGCCAAGTGAAGGGGGTTTCCAAGAGGTGCTCCACATACACGTGGTTGCCGCTGCCAGTCTCCAGGTTCTCCGGGTTGACCTTGAAGACGGTTCCTTTGGCGAGAGAGCGCACAGGCGTGCCGATCTCCAAGGGAATGTCCAAGCCCAAGTGAAAGTCGCTTCTTCCACCCTCCAGCTCCATCACCCGTGGGCCAAAGGGGCTGCCTATTGCCGGCCGGCCGGTCACTGCCGCTCCGACACCTTCGAACTCCGGCAGACTGCGACCGCGGTCAATGGCCTGGAGCTGTAGACCTTCAGCGCCCGTGTCTTTGCCCCCCGTATCGCTGACTTCGGTGTCCACAGCACCTGTATCGGAGCCGCTGTCTTTTGTGGCGTCCCTTCCATCTAGCGGCCGGTCCGGCCCGGGCGGCTCAGGGGCGAGACAAGCCAGAAGCAGTGGGATGAAGAGAGACACTGAGCCCTTTGGGTTGGCACTCTCACAGCGTATCCAGCCTCAAAGCCCTGCGTTCTATCGAGCCCCTGACACAGCCGACCCGACCCGTCGCTCGGTCAAAGGGCGCCCAGAAGTCCTTCTCAGGTTTGGCCCTTCAATTCCATCAACGCAGACAGCAGCTTTTCCTTGGCCCGCTCACCGGGCTTGCCCGTGGCGCGGGCACGTCGAAGCAGGGTGCGCAGCTGCTGCCGATCCGCGCTGGGATGCTCGGCGACGAAGGCCATCAGCTCGGCATCTCCACCCTCAAGCAGCTGGGTTCGCCAGCTCTTGGGTCCATTCTGGCCGCCCTGCAGGTCACTGTCCAAGGCATCGTCCAAGGCCTCGGCGTCCACGCCGCGCAGCAAGGTCTGTACCCGAAGGAGCTGTCGGCGGCGGGAGGACTTTGGTCCTTGCCGCAGGTACACATCAATGGCCTCGTTGACGGTCTCATCCAGCGGCAGAAGGGCGCGCGCTCCTGGGCTCAGCCCGCAGATGCGGTCGGCCAAGTCCTGGTAGCGCTTGCGGGCGGCCTGGTGCTCATGGTCGTAGGTGCGCTCGTTGATGGGAAGACCATCGTCTTCCTCTTCCTGGTCCGGACGGGCCCACTGAAAGTCATTGTTGCGGGGCATGAGCGCGTCTCGAATTGGAGGGGAGCTCCATGGGTAGCCCGTCTGGGGGCGGCTCTCACCTTTGCACCCTGTCCATCAGCGGTACACCACCAGTCCTCCTTCGGTCCCAATCACCACTTCGGACTCCAACACGCTCACTTGATGAACCCGCTGGTCCATGACCCAGACCGCTTCATTTACGCCATCGTCTCCCACAAACCACACCCCACCAAGGGTGCCGTACCAGACCCCGCCCTCTCCTCGTGCCAGGGAGAGCGACCAGCCATCGGGGGTCTCGACCTGGGTCCAGCCACCGCCCGTGTACTTCCAAAGACCATCGCGGTAGGTGCCGGCCCAAGCTGTCTTGCCCTCGCAAGCCACCGCCATGACCCAGTCATCGGGCAAGTCTCCCCGGGCATCGTGGTGCTGCCAAGAGCGACCGGTCCACTGACTCACGCCAGCGTCCTCACTGGCCACCCAAGCGCGCTCACCACAAGCGGCAGCCGCCTGATAGCTTGTACCGAATACAGAGAGTCGGTGCCGCCGCCAGAACCCGTCTTCCACCGAGTCCGGGCCGACCACATCTGCGATCCACAGCCGCTCGCTACCCACGGCCAATGCCGTGATGGCCGCGTTGCTGGTCCCAGGCTCTCCCCGAGGAATCCCCCAAGGCATGCCTGGGAAGGCCTCAACGCGCTCTCCATCCCAGCGGGCCAAGCCATGGCCCGTGGCAAACCAAGCGGCGTCCTCGTACACCACCACATCGTTCATCAATTCACTGGGCAGGCCCTCAATGCGGTGCCAGCTCTCCCCGTCAAAGCGACAGGCACCATCCTGAAAGGTGCTCACCACAAGCTCGTCCTGAAAGCGCGCAGCACCGGTCACGAAGTTCCCACAGATCTGACCCTCTGGGGTCAGCAGAGCCAGGTCCTGCTCGATGCGATACAGACCCTGCTCGGTGCCCACAAACCAGACCTCGCCGACGCGCTCAATGGCGGTGATTCGGTGGGGAACCCGTGCCAAGACCGCGCCGTCCACCCAGAGCTCACCTTGGGTGCTACCCCAAGCCCCTGGTCCCGCAGCGGAAGCCCGAACACGCTCGGCGATCAAGTCTCCAGATGGGGTCAAGGTGTAGGCCCCGACCATGCAGGCCACACGGACGAGATCGGTCTCCGCATACAGGTCCACGATGGGACAGGGCAACACCGAGGTCAGCACTTCTCCGTCTACAATCTGATGCAAGAACCCCTCTTGTGTTCCCACCATCAGTCCACCAGACCACTGGACAGCGTCAACGACCAGGCCCTCCAGCTCCGGTGCGCCATCCACGGAGCCACCCCGCGTGACCCAGTGGTCCTGCGTGATGGCGACGATGGATCCTGTCGCATTTTCTCCTCCCTCTACAAGGGTGTCAAAGCCCTGGCCATTCCAAATGGCGGCCCCGCCAAACTCCGCGCCGACCGCCAGCTCTCCTTGATACATGCCGATGCTGAGCAGGCTGCTTCCGGGCAGCTCTTGGACCACATGGCCCAAGCGCTCTCCCGCTACGCTGTAGAACTCAAGTCCTCCTTCCGTCGCGGCCAAGACCACCTCGCCCTGCACCTGCAGGGCCCGCACATCCGCCGTGCGGGTGTGTACTTCGGCCAGCTCCAGTCCCGCGACGCTCTGAGCCTGAGCGGTGGGCAGCAGCGCCCCGAGGAGGTGGAGGGTCAGGTGCAGGGCGGGGCTCACTGGGACACCACGATGGTCTCTTCGACACGGTTCATGGCGCGGTCCTTGGCGACGATTCGCAGTTCGCTGTACTCACCCGGAAGGATGACCGTGACCTCGCCGCCAGGGTGCTGGCGAAGGTCAACGCGGCGGGCTGCGCTGGGCATACCCACGGGCTCGACCAAGAGACTGCGCAAGGGCTCCTCTGGCACAAAGGTAAGCACAGTTACACCATCGCGCTGCTCGGCCTTCAGGTCCAACTCCGGAGCCGCTGCATCAATGACCAACTCCTCGGTGCGGATCTCGGTGCTGCCGTCGGGCAGCATCACAAAGACGCGTACCTCGTACAGTCCATCCTCCACATCGCGAGGCACCAGGAAGCGCACGAACCAGCGGCCGCGGTCTGCATCCCAAGCCAGAGACTCAATGCCCCCCCATGGGAAGACAACCACCACTTCGTCGGCATCCTCAGGCGCGTAGACCGTCAGGAGGGGGTCGCCCGGAGGCATGTAGCGACGAGACAGATCCCCGCCCATGGCGGCGTCCAGGTTCACCCCATCAGGGGACTCACTGGGTTGGTGGACACGGGTTTGCTGACCACCTTCATTGCGAACCCGGTACTCCACAGCCACAAAGCTGGTGTACTGGGTGAGCAGTCTGTAGTTCAGGGCTACATCCAGAATCTCAGCCTGAACGGCCTCGACATCGCCGTGCAGCTGCTCGCGCTCCAAAGACTTGACCTTCTGACGGGCCCAAGCACTGGCGATTGCGCTGCCGTCATCGACGGCCACAATGTCCAGGACCTGCACATAGTCCTTGTTGCCCATCTTTCCGCGAACGGTGATGGGGCCCATGTTGCCCTCGAAACGGCCGACCACCTGCAGGGGGTGCCCCACATACAGATCGGGCAGGCGCTGGGGGTAGCGTCCGTACACACGCGCATCGTCTCCAAAGTCCACCGTCACCTGGGTCAGGACCGGGCGCGCGATGGTGGAGTAGAAGGCCTTGACGGTGTCCGCAGGCTCTTGGGTTGGCAGCACATAGCTGACGGTTCCGCCGCCGATGTACGACATCTCATCGAGCAAGTAGCGGTTGACGCTGGAGCCAATGCCCATGGCGAAGAGCCGGGTTGGACCCAGCTTGTCCGTGATGGCGGCCAGGATCTGTTGCTCATTGCCGATGTAGCCGTCGGTCATGAAGCAGACGATGCGCTGGCGCTCGGGATCCTGTGGGTAGTCCAGGCTGGCTTCGATTCCAGCGAGCATGTGGGTTCCACCCATGCCCTGCATGCCGTCTACATAGGCCATCCCCTTGCGGATGTTCTCCGGAGTGGCAGGTAGAGGACGGGAGGAGAGGGCCGAGGCCTCCTCCGAGAAGCGAATGACCTGGAAGGAGTCGCCGGGCAGCATGCCCTCGAGGGCAGTGCGCATCGCATCCTTGGCCATGTCCATGGGCTGGCCGGACATGGAGCAGGAGTTGTCGACCACAAAGATCAGCTCTCTGGGCACGACCTGCTCGTCGCTTGGGGCGACCTGGGGCTCCAGCGTGAGGGCGAAGTGGTCGTCTTGGACCAGGAGGCTGGAGACAGGGTCCAGACCTTCCGGTTGTATGCTCAACACGAAGTCGCGGCTGGGTCGCATGTCCTCGATGATGAAGTGGGCGCCTCCCCCGCTGGGTCGCACAGACTGCTCGGGGTGAGAGAGCAGCTCCAAGCGGCCAATCTCCGTTCCCATCTCCACGACCACGTCAAAGTCCACGGTTGCGCCGGTCTTTCCGATGGGAGGCGAGATGGCTGCGCTGTCGGCGGCGGAGATGCTGCCCGCCGGAGTGAAGCGGGGCCCGATGGTCAGCGGGTGCTCAAAGGTCCAGGCGCCCTCCAGGTAGGTCAGGGGCTGCACCATGTGAAGCGTGACGACCACCTCTTGGCCGGGGGCCAGGTTCGCGATGGACTGGGTGAAGACGTTGGGACGCTCCTGCTCGGTCAGGGCGGCGCTCTGGCCCTGAGCCTTGGCCTCCTCGTAGACCTCCCGGGCCTCCCCCTTCTCCATGATCTCCCCTTCGATGATGCGGTCCCCGACCTGAAAGCGCATCTCGTCCACCGCCGCCTGCTCGTGCAAGGGGAAGGTGTAGACCGCCTCGATGAACTCCTCGTTGGGGTTCTGGAAGGTCTGGGTGACGGTCAGCTCGGCATAGGGACCGGTGATGAGCACCGAGACCTGCTGGTCCTTGAGCGGCAAGCCAGTGGGCTCCGCGGCCGAGGCCAGGCTGGTGAGAGAGAAGAGTCCGATGAGAAGGGCCATGCTGTGCTCCAGTGCATTCGTTCACACTGGACTTCGCAAGATGAGTGCCAGAGCACCCAATACAAGAAAACCCCACTCGGAAGCAGGGTTTTGCTCGACTCTCGACCGAAACAGACATGCGCCCGTTTCTCTATCTTTCATAGATAGTTGCTATCGCTATGCCGCCTTCACGCCCTGAAGCTCTCGCTGCCACACCAGGGAGATGGGCAGGGTGAGTCTCAGGGTCGTGCCCTGGCCTGGCAAGGACTCGATCCGGACCGAGCCTTCCAGCGTTTCAACCGCCTCTCTCAGGGCGCTGAGCCCCACCCCTCGACCGGAGAGCTCGTTGACCTCCTCCTTGCAGGACAGTCCATCACGGAAGAGCGCCTCTTCCAGGTCGGCTTGTGTCTCAAAGGGCAGGTCCATGCCCTGCGCCTTGGCGCGCACCTTCTCCCAGTCCACCCCGGCGCCATCGTCCGAGAGCTCGATGCACAAGGCCTCGTCGCGAACCTCGCAGACGAAGCGCAGGGCGCCTTGGGAGGGCTTGTTGGCCTTCAGGCGCTCTTTGGGGGCCTCGATGCCGTGGTCCACAGCGTTGCGGACGGCATGTGCAAAGGCGGACCAGACGGGCTCCATGACCTGGGCATCGGCGCGCAAGTCGCCACAGGAGACCTCGATCTGGAGGCCCCACTTGCCCATGCGGTCGGCCAGTGTCCGACTCTGCTCGCCGAAACGATGCAGGCGAGCGCCGAGGGCCTCTTTGTCCCAGCCCTGCATCAGGGAGAGCAGAGCGTGTGGACTCTGTCCCGTTTGAATCGCAGTCTTCAGGAGCGCCAGGTCGCTGTTGGAGACCGCCAGGGTGTCCATGTTTTCCTCGCCACGCAGCTCAGAGAGTCGGTCCTCAAAGGCGCACCACGCCTGGAGCACCTCGTCCACTCCAGCCTCTTCGCTGCCGCCTTGAATCATGGCGTCCTCCACCCGATGGCAGACTTCGGCCACGCTGCGGACGGAGAAGAGTCCGGCATTCCCTTTGAGGGTGTGGATGGCACGCAGCGTTTCATTGGGCTCCATCTCGGGCATGCGGCTGAGCAGGGAGCGGGCCTCTCTCAAGAAGGCTTCAAAGCCTCCGGGGTCCCGCATCAAGTGCTGAAAGACAGCCAGGACTTCCTGTTGGACCATTTGCGCTTGCTCACGGGCCAGCTCGGCAGAGATGTCGTTGATGACCACGACCACCTGGGTCAGCTCTTCCTCCTCCATCACTGGTTGGTAGCGGATCTCCAGGGTCCGCTCGCGGTGCTGCAAGCGCGAGGGCAGCTGACTGATGGACAGATCCAAGGGCAGAAAGCCATCGCTGACGCTCTCCCAAGCCAAGGCCCACCAGTCGCCGGTGTCGGCGTCCACAGTCTCCAGCAGCTCCGAGAAGGGTGCGCCGGGCTGCGCTGGACCGACCAGTTGCTCCACCGCTCTGGAAGACTGGCTGCCCATCTCACCTTGGGCGTTGAGGATGAGCAGGCCCTGGTCCACATTGTCCAGGACCAAGCGGGTGCCAGCAAGGGCGTCCTCCAGGTCCTTTTTCATCCGGTCCTTGGCCAGTTGGAAGGCAGCGCCTACCGAGGCGATGACCAGAACCGCGGAGGTGCCACAGGCCCCCCAGTAGATGCTGAAGGCGCCGCCCTCGAGCTCCTGGATGAACTGAACGCCCAGGTGCTCAGAGATGAGCAGGCTCAGAAAGCAGGCGGCCGTAAAGAGCGCGGAGAGCAAGGCCTCACGCTTGCCGAGCAGCAACATGGCGACCAGGGGCAGGCTGGGCAACCAGAACAGGGCCGGCGAGATGGTGCCGCCGGTGACCAGAGAGGAGCCGTAGAGCACCTCAAAGAGGAAGAAGATCAGGAGCCGCACGGCCCAAGGAAAGCTGCCCGTCCAGCGCATGAAGGCTGGGACGCAGACCACGCCGACGGTGGCGATGATGATCAGGATCGGCAGGTAGAGGGTGCCGAGGCCGAGCGTAAGAGCGGCAAAGGGGGGGCCCCAGATGACCATCGAGAAGCTCACCAGGACCAGAGTCCGGGCGTCCCGAAGTCGATCGTCGTCGCCCCCCTCGCGGATCGGGACCGGGACGAAGCGGTCGGCAAAGCGCATGGCTCTTTGGGGCAATGTGGTCATATGGGCTCCTCGCTTCCCAAACGGATCATGCGAGCTCCGCTTTAGTGCCCTTCGAGACCAGGCGGATCAGCAGCATCTCTTTGCCCAAATGCAGAGAGAGCCGAACCAGGCAGCCCAGCTGCGATCCCAGATATGGGACCTCCGAGTCAACACTTCGGGGGTGCCGAGCAGAGCGGCAGGCGGCCTGCATGCCCGGGGCCTCTCCTTGCCACACAAGCGAGCGGGGCAGCTCCAGCCGGGGCGAGCCGACCAAGTGCTCCACAGCCAGAGAAGACTGGCTGCCCTTCTCGTCCTGGGCGTTGAGGATGAGCAGTCCCTGATCCACCCCCCCTTCTCGGCTCCGAGACCCCGTTGCCTAGGGACTTGGCGTCAAAACAATCCGCACCAGCTGCGGCTCACAGAAGAGTCGGAGGCGTGGGGCGTCCGCCCGCTCGAGGCCCACCCCGCGAGAGACGACCAGAGTACTGCTCTCTGAGAGTTGGGTGACCCCACTGGCCCAATCCCGGGGCACATCGGAGAGGGTCATCAGTGGCCCGATCCCAGGCAACTGCACCTGACCACCGTGGGTGTGTCCTGCAAGCAGCAGCTCGGCGTCGGGAAGGGCCAGGGCGAAGTCCGGGGCATGGCCAAGCACCACGTGGGGCTTGTCCAGGCTGGGGATGGGTGGCCTCGCGCTGCGGGAGTCCGCCAGGGTCAGGCCTGTGACGGCGATGGGCCCCAGATCCACGGTCTGGCTCTGGGTCAGCGCTTGGGTCTGGGTGCCCTCAAAGACACCTGGCCATCTGCCCAGGCCATCGATGTCGCCGCCGACGGCCAAGCCCGGGATGGTGAGCTTGAGCAGCTCGGCGTTCAGCGCCTGGAGCTGCACCTGGTAGCCCTGGGGCTCATAGACCTGCACATAGTCGCCGGCCCAGAGCAGCAAGTCCGGCTCCAGCGCCTGAACTTGGGCCAGCGCCTCCCTCTCGTAGTCCCCCACCCGGTCGGTCTGAAGGTCGGCGATGAGCACGATGGTGTAGGGCGCATCGAGCCCGTCGACGGGGATCACCAGGGTCTCCACGCCCAAGGCCGTCGGCTCGCGCACAAAGACCTCGAAGGCGAGGGCGCTGCTCAGCAGGGGCAACACGGCCATCCAGCGCAGCTTGGGGCTCCAAGCCGCCGCAGCCAAGATCACCACCGGACCATGCAGAAAGAGCGCCCAGCAGAGGAGCTGCATGACCCCAAAGGCGGTGCACCAGCCCAAGAGCATCAAGGCCAGGGCCTGGATGCCGCAGAGCGAGAAACCCGCGAGAAGCCCTGTGAGGAGCAGCTTGGGGTCTCGCTCCCGATGCAGCCGGGCCAGCAGCCAAATGTCGAAGGCCAGCAACACCCCGTTCACCACGAGCAGCTCGGCGGTCGACAGCAGTGCACTCACCAAAATCGCTCCTGACAGCTTGTCTCGGTCCAGGACAGCGCCAGGGACCGGAAGACACCTTGTCCCGTGTACGCCGCGAGGCGCCCATTTATCGCAAGTTCTCTGATGGCACGCCCCTTGCTGCAGACGGGATGAAGCACCCACGCTATGCGCTCTTTGAAGCGCCTCCACCAAGCGCGCTTTAGAGAGCCCACCCGAGGATCCCGATGCTGCTGACCTTGCTCCCAACGCTCCTGCTCGGCTGCCCCAAGCCACCGGTGGAGACTGGCCCGCCTGCACCTCCCATCTCGCCCATCCTGCCCGCCCCCTACGCCACGGTCTACACCCAAGCTCCGGGCCCCGCCCGCGATCCTCTGGTCGCTTACGTGGCCGAAGGAAAGCTCACGGACGAGACCCTCTCTGGTGCGGCCGGGAGTATGAGCCTGCTGGTGAACGAGGCGGGAGCGATCGACCAAGCCAGCCTCCACTGGGCGCTCATCACTTCCGGTTGGCCCTACAAGGTCTCCCAGGTCTTGGTGGAGCGGGTTGACAAGGACCAGATCCCGGCCAGCTTCGAGAGCACCGTGTCGGACTTGGACCCAACGCTGCCGATCGGTGTGGCGCGCTCCAGGTCACCCGGACTGGACACATGGGTGCTGCTGGTGGGCCAGGTCGACAGTCCCATTCAGCCCTTCGCTCGCGAGGCCCAAGTTGGGCAGAGCCTCGCCCTTCAGGTCAGTGATGGGAGCTGGTCCCGGGTCGAGCAGCGCATGTTGCCCCCCCAAGGCCCACTGCGCCTGGGTCCAGGGACCTACGATGCGCCTGGCGAGTGGCTGGTTGAGCTCTACGGGCTCGGGGAGAACGACGCACGCACCCTGCTGGTCCAGCTGCCCGTGTACGTCGGGGAAGAGACCCCCGAAGACGGCCCATTCGTGGGTGTGGAGACCGAAAAACCCACCGGTGATGCGGCTCTGCGCCGCGCAGAGGCCGGCCTCAACGAGCTGCGCAGCTTGATGGGCGCGCAGCCCCTTCAGATGGATCCCGTGGCGCTGGCCTTGGCAGGCAAGCATGCCCGCGCGCTCGACAGCGGAGAGTCCGAGGCCCTGGACGTCGTCTCTCTCGCCAGCAACGCCGGTCTCCAGGACCCACAGGTCCTGGTCTGCGAGGGTGAGGGCGTAAACGGCTGCTTGGATGCCTGGTTTTGGTCGATCGATGCCAGACCTGCCTTGCGGAATCCCAACCTGAGTCTGATGGGGCTGCACGTCTCCTGGACAGCCGAGGGCCTGCGCATCGTCGCACTGGTGGCCCGGTGAGCCTGCTCTGGGTGCTGATGGCCTGTGGACAGCGACAGGCCCCAGTGGCCCCCGCCGAGGTGGTGCCGATGGTGCGCAGCCGGCCGCAGACCTCGCCGCCGGATTTCGCCCAGGACTTGCTCACGCAGGTGCCTGGAGGCCAGTGGGACCAGAGCTTGGCCCAGTCGGTCTCCATCCTCATTGCCCATGCGCGAGATCCCGGGGCCCGCATCACACCGCGCCACGCCACCAGCGCGCGGGCCTTGGCGGGCTACCCCTGCCCGGCCAGTTTTGTGCGGGAGCTCACAGGATCCGGCGCCCGACCCGAGCGTCTCCTCGAAGAGCTCACGGCCACCGCCTTGGCGTCCACCGTTCCCGTGGATGTGGCCTTCGCCCGACGAGACTTCGACAACGGCAGCACCCTCTGGATCGCCGGAATCTGCCCCACGATGGCCTTGCTGGACCCCGTCCCCAGGGACCTTGAGCTGGGGGACCCCATCCCCACGAGCGTGGAGCTCTTGGCCGAAGGCTGGGAGCTGAGCCTCTACATCGACCCACCGGACCGGCCCATCCTGGAGCTGCCCCTGCAGACGAACGTCGCCCAGTGGCTCACGGCCACAAACCTGCCCGGCGAGTACCGCTTTGAAGTGGTCGGAACAAAAGGCAAAGACAGCCGCGTGTTGCTCCTCTGGTCGGTGTTCGTCGACGTCTCGCCACCGGAGCTGAGCAGCTTGCCCCGCGCGGAGCTCTCGCCCCCTGACCCCATGGCCGCCGCCGATGCCCTCTTTGCCAGCCTGAATGTGCTGCGGGAGGAGGCCGGTCTGCCGCCGGTCCAGCGCTTCGAGCCCTTTGAATCCTTGGCCCGTGAACAAGCCGCAACCATGGCCTGGCGAGGTCAAGTTGGCCATGCTCTGCCGGGGGTCCCCACGCTTGCCGACCGGGCCGAGAAGGGCTTTTGGCCCAAGGCCAAGATCTACGAGAACCTGGCCGCCGCCCCGACCTGGGAAGAGGCCCACGACCTGGTGGCCTTGAGCCCGGGACACGCCCGAAACCTGCTCTGTGAGCCCTGCACCCACGCGAGCATTGGGGTGGCCTTGGAGCCGACATTGGGCCGCATGCCACGGCTCTTTGTCGCCTGGGAGATGCTGGTCTTTCCCGACGGGGAGCCGCAGCCTGTCGGGGAGATGTACCCGCGGGAGATGCGCTGAGGGGCACAAGGGTCGGGGCTTAGAAGAGCTTGGTGGGGCCGGTGTAGGGCACGTCGAAGCTGTGTGTGATCTTGCTGATCACCTCTGCCTCGTCCTCGACGGTTTTGGTGGAGCCCTCCTCGCTGCCCACCAGTCGAATGGGCTGAATCTCGAGCATCTGTTGGGCCCCCTTCTGGCCCAAGTTGAGGGTGCCCGCCTCGCCGGTGAGGGCCAACTGCGCGATCGCCTGAAGCAAGGCCAGGTCGCTCCCAGCGAAGTTCGATGTGTTCATGTACTCGGGCACCTCAGCCCCTGGCGCAAAGCTCACCGTCTGCTGCAGCTCGTAGTCGCAGTCCATCTGAGTTCCGGCCAGACGCAGGGACTGGAGGGTCTCGGTGACCGCTGGGTACTCCGCCTCTGGCAGGGCCTCGCGAACCGTCACGGACATGCCTGCGGCCATCGAGTTGAGTCGGTCCGCCACGCCGATGAAGCGCTGGGACTGGGCGTTGAGCAGCTCCTTGGGGTCCGTGAAGATGCGCTCGCTGATCATGTCGTTCATGTCCTCGTCCACCCGAATGTGCTGAAAGGCGTCATTGACGAAGACCACTGTCAACTTCCAGGACTCCTCCTTGGCCACTTGGTACAGGTCCTTGGCCACCGGCAACAGGCCCTTCAGGGTGGGACCGATGGTCGAGCTGGCCTCGATGACGAACTCGTTGGTGACCCCTTCGGCGGAGACCGTCATCTTGCGAGAGCCGGAGAGTCCTGCCTCAAAGCCAAGCTTCACTTCAGCCAATCGAGCTTGAAGGGCTGGAGAGATCTGTCCCAGGACCGCAATGCTTCCCTTGGCCTCTACATCCGCGGTCACCGCCGACTCGATGGAGACACTGTCGGGCACCAGCGAGGTCAGAGTGTCCGTCAGCAGCGACTTGAGCAGAGCTAGGTCCAGCTCGCCGCCGAGCGCTTGCATCAGCTCCTCTGCGCGCAGATCCGAGCTGAACTCCGAGCTGAGGGCGTGGGCCACTCCCAGATCTGCCGAGGCCCCGGCTGCAAGGTTGGCGCTCAAGACGGGGGTGACGTTCTTGCTCTCCTCCTCGGCACCCACGCCAGCCTGGGCGGCGACCTCCGCGTCGAACACCAGCTGCCAGCCCTGAGCGCTACGCGTCAACTGCACGCTGTTGGCGCCGGCCAGCTTGAAGCGCATGTCCAGTTCGGCCTCCAAAGACACCTTCAGGCTGTGCCCGACCGGAATCATGCCGTCGATCAACAGCTCGGCCCCACCTTGCAGGCCCTTGAGCAAGTCCGGCCGGTCGCCCAGCAGCCAGTCCCGAACGGCGCGGTAGCCCATCACCTGCGGAAGGCAGACCTGAAGCGCGATATCGGGGATGGCGTCCAAAAGAACCGGCAACATCCCGGGAGAGGTCTGCGCCATCACCGCGACCTCCTCCTCCAAGCTCTGCGGCCCTGCACCTGTCAAGGCGCTGGTGGCCTGACCCAGCGCCGACATGCCCAACATGCCCAGCGCTTCCATGTTCGAGGCCGGACCGGCCTGCTGAACGTGGGGCTGGAGCTCCGGGCTCTTGGTGTTCTCGGGCTGCTTGGCGTGGGTAAGTGCGGACATGGTGGCCTCCTGGTCACCACCAATTCCAAGATGCGTGCCAACACCACGACCCCCACCCCATCGGGTTTTGTGTGAGTCGTGGTGTCAACCCTTCGACACCCCCTGTCAACCCTCCGACACCCCCCGACACCTGCCCTCCAAGGTGGCGTAGGGGCGGCCCGCAGCGCTACACTGCGGGCACCTACCCACTGGGCTTAGCTTTCATGCGCATTCTCCTGGTTCAAGCCTTCACTGCTCTCGACCTGGAGCTGGTCTTCCCGATCGGCTTGGCCTACCTCGCGGCTCACACGCCAGAGGAGCACAGCGTCGAGATCTTCGACGTGAACCTGTACCGCGATGAGGCGGATCCCTACGCCGTCCTGGCCAAGAAGGTGCGCAGCTTCAAGCCCGATGTCATCGGCATCTCCCTCCGCAACATCAAGGTGGCGACCCCCGGTCTGCACACCGACGACTTTGAGCCCCAACAAAAGACCGTCCGGATCCTGCGAAAGGAAGCTCCCAAGGCGAAAATCATCGCTGGTGGCACGGCCTTCTCGCTCTACGCCGAGATCTTCATGGCCAAGCTGCCCGAGCTGGACATGGGCATGTGGGGAGAAGGAGAGCGCCGTTTTCCGCAGCTCCTTCAAAACTTGGACAAGCCGCAGACCGTGCCCGGCATGTGGGTTCGCAGCCCCACCGGCATTCAGTACACCGGCTCGCCTCCCACAGTGAACTTCAAGGCCCTCAAGCCCTACCGAAAGGACCTGCTGGACTTCAAGCCCTACACCGACTCCAGCTTTGTCTCCGTGGGCCTTCAGTCCAAGCGCGGCTGCGCCCTTCACTGCATCCACTGCAGCGACACCTACTTGCTCGGCAACGCCGTCCGCAGGCGCACCGCGCGCTCCGTTGTGGATGAGATGCAGGAGCTCAAGGAAGACCACGGCGTCGACCAGATGTTCTTCTGCGACCAGATCTTCAATATCCCCGTCGGCCACGCCATCGACATCTGCAAAGAGATCCTGGACCGCCGCCTGGAAGTGCGCTGGAGCGCTTGGTTCAACGAGCGGGCCAACACCCTGCCCGACGAGCTCCTGGTGTGGCTCAAGAAAGCCGGCTGTGGGCTCCTGAGCTTCTCTCCAGACCACGCCGATGACCGCATGCTCAAGAACCTGGACAAGAACTTCAGGAGGCGGGATCTGGTCTACACCTACCAGGCCGCCAAAAAGCACGGCTTGGACGTGGAGTACAGCTTCTTCCTCAATGCCCCGGGCGAGGACTGGCGATCCCTGGCCAGCCTGCTCAAGTTCGTGGCCGAGGCCAAGATGCACTGCGGTCCCAACTTCCGCATGTTCACCTTGCTCATGATGCAGCCCATCCGCATCTACCCCCACAGCCGACTCCACAACCTCGCCATCGAGACCGGACTGGTCGATCGCGATGCAGACCTGATTGAAGGTCAGTTTTGGAACCCTGGCGGAATGAGCTACGCCGTCGCTGGCATCCAGGCTGGAGCCCAAGCGGCCTGGAAGGTTCGCAAGCAGGTCAAGGATTGGCAGGGGAACCCGACCGCGACGGTCTGACAAGGCCCATACAGCGGTCCGAAAAGCATGGGCGAACACGCCCATTCTAAGCTACTCTCAGCGTCCTCATCCTCGCTGGGAGTACGCCCATGAAAGGCGCACAAGTCACTGTTAAGACTCGGGCTAAGATTAAGCGCAAGAACTCTGTGGCCCCAGCGGAGCCTGAGAAGGCACAGGATGAGCTCGAGGACCCTCTGGCGGAGTCCGCTCTAAACACCGAGAAAATTCACGAGGTCGAGGCCGCTCCGGCGCCCGACCCTGAGTCCCCCGGTGCGGAGCGAGCGAACAAGACCTCCAAAGGCGCGCGCCAAAAAGCGAGCGCGGACACGCTGAATGCTCAGGTCATGCAAGGTGCGCTTGAGTCCAAGAGCGTCATGGATGCGGACACTTTGGCCTGGCTGGAGAGCTCCAACACGCAGCCGGTCGGAGAGCACCTCAACGCCCAAGCGGCAGAGCCGGCGCCGGGTCTTGGCGCGATCGACAAGGCATTGGACCGCTTGGATCAAAGCCAGAGCGCACTTGAGAGCCTCAGCGGCGAGACCCCGTTGGCCCAAGAACAGCGCGCCCAGCTCACCATGCTGCTTCTCAGCAAGCTGACCCAGGGTCTGGGTGTTGGAAACATCCCACTTCGCACCGACCCCGCTGCCCAACAGCGCCTGTCCCAAGTGGGCAGCAAGGGGCTGATGGAGCAAGGCAAGGTCCTGCTGGATCCTGAGCAATTCGACCCTTCAACCGAAGAGGGCCGCCGCCTGCTCGCCCATGAGCTCGTGCACGTTGCCCAGGAACGTCTCCCGACCCCCAGCGATCCTGGCGCTGGTGCACGCGCCGAGCTTGAGGCCTCCGTGCTCTCTCGCAGCTTCGCCGCGAACGGCGCCATTGCTCAGCCCATGTTCGGCCTGCCCAGCGGGCACATCGCAGCGGACGGCGACCTGAAGGGCATGAACCTGGGCCCAATGCTCAGTGGCTACCAGAACGAGGTCAAGGCCTTCGAGGGAGGCCTGGGCAAGCCCGCAGGCCCGACGAAGAACAACGGAAGCAAGGGCACGAAAGAGGACCGGGCCACCAAGGTAAACCGCTACGAGGACGGGGTAGACGGCATCGCTGACCAGATCGGCGACCTGGACGCCTTCGCTGACCTGTGCGACACCATCGAGGAGGGGCCCTCCGTCTACAACAAGCACATGCTTCGCATCGAGCGCACTGAGCCCTTCAAGCGCCTGGCCGAGATGTGGCAAGGGGCCAAGGACGGTGGCGCGGACGCCAAGGCCATGAAGAAGGCCTTCAACCACGAGTTCGACGACCGCGGTTTCTGGGCAGAGACCGAGAAGTCCTTCGACCTGGTGCAGAAGCGTGCAAAGGCCGCAGCCAAACGCCGAGCTGAGGCGGAGGCTGCAGCAAAGAACCGCGACAAGGCTCTGTCCGGGTCCGCAGACGTTGTGGACCTTGCTGGTCCAAGCGCCGACGGCGGCAAGGGCACAGCTGTCGGGGGCAAGAAGCGCGCGAAGATCGACCCGAAGCTCGCCGACTTGATGAACGCCTCCGTCACCCCGGAGATGCCCAAGCTCAGTGGAAAGGAGCAGTTCGAGGCGATTCAGCCCTCGGTTCTGCAACACATTCAGTCCGAGAACGCGCACGCCGCAGAGTTCAGCGCGCAGCACGGTGGGCTGGACCTAGAGAACAGCCGCCTGGGGCTGGTGCTCGAGCAGTACAAGGGCGCAGCAGGAAACTTCGGAAAGACCTTCGTCGACGGCATGGTCGATGACCAGACCAAAAAGCTGGGTGCCCTAGGCGACAAGAAGCTGACGGGCATGATCCCAGCGGCCAAGGGTCTCGCTGGCATCATGCCTGCCGTCACGCTGGTTCAGACCGGCGCGGACATGATCTCGGCCGATCACTGGACCAAGAAGGGTGACAAGCTCGCCGGGGCCTGGGGCGCCCAAGAAGACAAGCTCGCCGCCCTGAACAACGACGATCTGTCCACGACCGACCGGGTCGGTCTCTGGATCTCCATCATCGCGGACTGGATGGACATGGCCGGCGTGGTCGTCTCCACCGCCTCCGAGATTCTCGGGTTCATCCAGGATCTGCTCTATGTCCTGGGCGCCATCTGTTTGGCGGTTGGACTCGCCCTGATCTGGCTGGGCATCGGCTTCGGCTTTGTGACCGCAGGGGCCTGGATGCTGGAGACAGCGACCGCCCTGCAGCCAGCAGTCAAAGCACTCGGCCTGATCTCCTACGTGCTCTTGGGCGTCGCGATGGCCTTCCGTACGGCCGCCGTATTCATGGTCCCTGGTGAGTTTCTCGCTGCCGAGGCTGAGGCTCTGGGCATGAGCGCCGATGCCTTTGCCGAGAAGAGTGGCACCAAGGTCGCCAACAAGACCAACAAGTCCATCAAGAACAAGAAGGAAGAGAAGGCCGCCGAGAAGAAGGCGCAGGAGGAGGCAGCGGCCAGCGCGGTCCAGGTCGATGCCCCCAAGACCGACCTAGACGCTGGCTCGACGGAGAGCAGCCTCCAAGACAAGATGAAGAACACGGTCCAGAGCGCCCAGGACAAGACTGCGGAGGCGGCGAACAACGCCAAGACCAAGAAGGACGAAGGCGGGGACTCCGACGAGCCCAAGCCAAAGACCCTGCTGGAGACCAGCCACGACAACTTGCTCAAGAGCAAGAACAAGATGACCGTGGGCGAGGTCAAGACGGCCAAGGACGGCCGGATCTACACCTACGCCGAGGACGGCAAGGGCAACAAGCAGCTCATGTGGGGCACCAAGGGAGGCGATCCCTCTGAGCTCGATACCAAGGTGGAGAAGTACAACACCGGCAGTGGCTTCTTCCAGAAGCAGTGGAAGGGCATCAAGAACGCCGAGTACACACCGGACAAGCTCAAGAACAAGCAGATCTTCTCCTTTGTGAAGAGCACAGCCACGTTCACGAGCAACCTCTTCTCCAAGGTGAGCACGCTCACCGATCTGGTCCCAAGCATCGGTGTGCTCCAAGGCCTGATGCCCAACTTCTTCGCCATCACACGCCTCATCCTCCCCAGGTTGGAGACCGACGCAGCGCCCGGCTCCATCAAGCTGGCCTCCAAGTCGATCAAGAAGATTCGCAGCGCAGTCCTGTCGGCCTACAGCCAGCTCTCGACCGTGTTGGCCTCGGGCCAGCTCGCAGAGAGTGAGCTTGGAACTGCTGTGGCGATGTTCCAGGGCTGGGCACAAGGCTTTGAGCTGGTCGCCTTGCAACTGGAGACCTCCATCTCCGGGGAGTCCATCCCTCAGGAGCTGCCCGAGGTTGCTGAGAACAAGGAGCGGGAGCGCGAGACCCTCCGCAAAGAGATCAAGGACAAGCAGAAGGAGCTGTCCGCACTTCCCATTGACCCACCGGACAATGCAGCCGTCGCCGACAACACCGCGGTGGACATGTCCTCGGTCAATCCGGGAGGAAACGCGGTCCAGGACAAGCGCAGCGAGCTCGAATCAATCATCGCCGAGAAGACTGAGAAGCTCGAGGCTCTGGGTGAGCCCAAGCCCGACAAGCGCGCGATCAAGGTCAGCCCTGGCACGGCGGGACTGGCTGGAGCGCTGGTCGCGGAGATCAAGGGCATGTCCAACGTGTTCTCCCCCTTCCAAGGCCTCAAGGCGCCACCGCCCAAGCCCCCAGAGGACCCAGGCGTCCTGGACAAGCTCCTGGAGTCCAAGAGCGTCGGCGGCGCGACCGAGGTCCTCTTCGACGAGATCTTGGACGTAAAGACCGACGCAGAGATCGAGGAGATGGCCAACCGGACCGTCCTCGTCGAGGCTGTCTCCGATGAGTTGCCTGCACCGGCTCTCTTTGACGAGATGATGGAGCACCAGAAGGCCGCAGCGATCGCACTGACGCGCTACCGCACCGCTCACGACCTGGCCTACATCTCCTTCTCAGCCGAGCTCGCTATGCTCGATGTGGCAGGCGATACGGACGCAATGGTTGAGCTCGCGGGCCCAATGCGACAGAACATCGAGGATGCAAAGGGCCCCTTGCAGGATGCGAAGTCCCAAGAGACCCAGCGCGAAGCGGCCTTGGCCAACATCGCCACCGAGACCCCCGGAATGGCAGGGTGGATCGCGGGTCTAATCATGGAGATCATGACCAGCTTCATGGACAACGAAGACGCCTTCGACGGGAAGTCCAGCGCGGGAGACTCCAGCGCGGGTTCCGACGTTGTCGCCGCTGGCCAAGGCGCCGGAGACTCCTCCAAGCAGCAGAAGGAGCAGACTCTGGGTGCATCCAAGAAGCAGAACGCCTTCGTCGATGCCGCCAGCCAAGTTCAGCAGAAGCAGCTAAATTCGGTGAACTCGGACATCGAGGCTTTGCGCCAGCTCCAAGGCGAAGAGATGGACACTGTGATGGAGTTCCAGCTGGACAAGGCTCAAGCCCTCGCAGAGCGCGAGAAGGCCCAGGCCGACTTCGTGCTGCACTCCGGTGCCTTTGTCCTCCAAGAGGAGGCGATGGCCGCTTGGGCCGGACGCTACCAGCAGAAGCGGGAAGACCTCGAAAATGGCGAGTAGAGAAGACCCTTCCGCCGCACTCAAGCGGCTGGATCCGCAACGCCTACGACGCATCGCCAAGAGCATGCCCCCCCAGCTCGCCCAGACGATTCGCGTCCTTGCGGACCAGGCCGAGTCAGGTGGGGGCACTCAAGCAGAGCTCCAGGAGATCTCACAGAGCGCCAAGGGCGCCCTGCCCGAGCTCCTGCAGCAGCTCCAGGGACTACGCGCACCGACCCAAGCCATCGCCCCAAGCGGCCCAACGCCAGAGATTCGGGCCGCTCTGCGCTCACTCTACGAAGGCGTTGAACATGCTCCGACCCGTGCCGCATTGGCCGAGGCCGAGCGTGCCATGCGCTCCATCGATGAGCACACTCAGGCGCTTCAGCAGGACATCTCTGCGATCCAGGACACGATGCTCGCAGCAATCGCTGCCTTGGAGAGTGGTAAGGCCCCCACCCTCGGCTTTGATTCCCAGCCCCAAGCCGAGGATCTGACCCGCAAGATCAGTGAGGATCTGGGCCGCTTCGGGGGCGCTCTGGGTCTGGCAGCCCGTCGCTCAGCCCAAGCCAAGCTCCCTCAAGCCCGCGGCTTGGCAGAGCTCTGGCTCTCGGTTTTGAGCGCGCTTCCCATTCCCGAGGGAAACCTGCACCAGCTCGCGGCGCAGACCCTCTGCTTCCAAGGGGCACTGGACCAAGCCGACCTTCCCAGGCTGGCAGCCTTGGCGCTTCCCCTCACCGGCCAAGCCATGGCGCGTGAGGACTGGCAGCAAGCTGCCGTCTTTCAACACCACTTGGCAGACCTTGCCCAGGCGCAGGACGACCTGGAGATCCTGACCACCGCCCGCCTCAAGGAAGCCTTGCTGCTCTTGCGACTCCCAGAGTTCAGCGAGACCGCGAACTTGATGGTGGAGGACATGCAGCGCCGCACTGAGGACGCTCCCTTGGGCATTCGAGCACGGGTGGCTCTGCACGCTGGCGACGTGGCCCACGGACTGGGCCAACCCAAGAAGGCTCACGAGGCCTGGACGGATCTGTTGGCGATGCCAGCGATCGAAGCGACCTACCCGGAGTTGGCCACAAGAGCCCTGGCATCCTTGGGCTATGGCCTGCTGGAGGCTGGCAAGGCGAAGCGGGCTCAGAAGCACTTTGAGCGCGCCCTCCTTCTAGCAAAGCCACTGGGTGACTGGGACCTCTCCAGCGCTGTCATACGTGGTCAGCTGGAGAGTCTGATGGCGCAGAACGAGACCGAGAAGGCAAAGAAGGCCTTGATTTCGGCCCAACGCATCGCCATCACCATGGGTGGCCAAGGTGCGCTCAGCGCACTCGCAGAGCTTGCCGATGCCCTGAGCATCCCCCGGTGATTCTCCCTGGCCTCGCTCGGCTGGCTGGCTTCTTAGACGCCCGAGAAGGACTGCCGCCCTACCCGCCCGCGCTACTCGAGCTGTCTCTTATACACATCTCCGAGCCCACGAGACGCTACGCTATCTCGTA
>OJHJ01000079.1_pt1 | contig 82654 bp, 76 predicted proteins | sample 1595201 | NCBI WGS metagenome assembly OJHJ01 (sample SAMN05416832, study PRJEB24817) | seawater metagenome | isolation source: Sea water | place: Canada:Atlantic | collected 2013-07 | reverse complement strand
ACGAGATAGCGTAGCGTCTCGTGGGCTCGGAGATGTGTATAAGAGACAGCTCCGAGACCGACGACTCCGAGACCCTGGAGACCCAGCCTCTGGCCTGCGAGTACACCGGCTGTGATGAACTCTGCGTCGAGGTGGGCTCGGAGTGGTCCTGCACCGACACCGCCGCTCCCTTCGAGGCCTGCTATGACGAGGGCTACCAGCTCTGCGAGGCCCAGAGCAGTGGCAGCTGCGGCTGGACCATGTTGGATCAGGCGGGCTGGGACACTTGCATCGCGGAGAGCTGAGGCAGCTCAGGCTTTCGCTGTGAGACTTTCCCTTGGTGGCAGAGTTAGGCCATGTCCTAGACATCCTCTTTCTGACCATGGACCCTTCGCGTGCGCATCCCCCTCAACAATGGCCACGTTGACCTGAACACCCACGAGGTTCAGGTAGGCGGCCAGAAGGCCCGGCTCACACCCAACGAAGCCCAGCTCTTGGGCTATCTGGTAGAGCGGCCGGGTCAGACCATCGAGCAAGCCGAGCTGCTGCGGGAGGTCTTTCAGTACTCGGAGAAGGTGCGCAGTCGCACCGTGGTGACGACCATGCAGCGCCTGCGTGGAAAGCTGGAGGTGGATCCCACCCAGCCGGTTCACCTGATCAATGTCTACGGGGTGGGCTACCGCTTTGAGCCCCTCCAGGCTGAAGGGGCGCTTTTCGGTCGGGAGGAAGAACTCGAGGAGATCCACCGGCGGCTGGGGGAAGGACGCCTCTGGTTGGTCGCTCCCGGTGGCTTTGGCAAGACGGCGCTGGCGCGGGTGGCCTCCGAGCGAATCGGTGAACGCCCCTTGTGGGTGGACCTGAGTGACGCAAAGTCCGAGGGGGACCTGGCTGCAGCCATCGCCCAGGCGCTTGGCTTCGAGCAGCTTGAGTCCCAGGCCCTGGGGCTGGCCCTTGAGCATCACGCGCCCTCGGTCCTCATCTTTGATGCAGCCGACGAGGTGGGCGTGGTCCTGGGCGGGCTCTTGGGCCAGTGGGAGCTCCCCCTTCCGGTCTTGGTGACCTCGCGCATGCCCAGTCCAGAGGAGCCCTGCATGAACGTCGGGCCCTTGAACCACCAAGACTCCAAGAGGCTCTTTGAGCGGCATGCTCCAGAGAACCTGGACGCCCAGGCCATCGCCCCGCTCCTGGAGCGTCTCAATGGCATCCCTTTGGCGCTGGAGCTGGCTGCTGCCCGGCTGGCGGTCTACAGCCCTGAGGAGCTTGACTCCAGCGTGCTGGACTTGGCTTCCATTCTGGCCGGCGGAGTAGGGCGACACGCCTCGATGGGGGCGGTCCTTGCTTGGTCCTGGGCGCACACCCCTGCAGCGATGAAAGAGGCGCTGGCCGCCTTCTCAACGGCCCGTGGAGGGCTGAAGGTTGCCCTGGCTGCAGAGCTGGCCGGCACAGATGGCCTCACGCTGCTCACGGATCTGCTGCGGTGGGGGTGGGTGTACAGCCAGGGAGGCCGAGTCCGGCTCTTGGACCCTGTGCGCGAGTTCGTGGTCGCAAGGGCCGACATCACAGGGGCCAAGGCGCGTCACCTCAGGCTCTTTCTGGGCTTGGCTCAGGACCGTCGGGAGGGCCTGCTCTCTGGCGGCGAGGGGCCCTTTCTGAGGGAGGAGTGGGGGAACCTCCAGGCCGCCTTCTCAGGAGGGCTGGCGCACGGGGACCCTGCAGCGGCCGAGCTGGTGCTCTTGCTTGCAGTGCCCATGATTCGCCGCATGCCGACCCCCGAGGCCCTGAGCTGGTTCGACAAGGCGGTGGATCTCGCCCAGGGGCAGGTGCTCGTGGACTTGCTCATGGAGCGCGCGAACCTCTGGATGGTGCGCGACAGCTTGGCGGCTGCCGAGCTCGACCTGGAGCGGGCGCAGTCACTGGGGTGCGCAAAGCCAGGCCTGCTGGCCTACAGGCGCGCCAAGCTTCTGCGCCACCGCGAGCAGTTTGAGGCGGCCATTGAAGAGCTAAGTGTGGCCCTGCAGGGGCTGAAGGGAACCCGCGCGCTGAATGCTCAGACGGAGCTGGGGTTCTGCTTGATGCGGGCGGGCCGCGCAGACGAGGCGCCTCCAATCCTGAAAGAGGCGCTGGCCCGCGCCCGCTTGATGGACTTGCCGGGGCCTGCGCTGCTCGCTTTGGGCACTTTGGCGGCCTTGTATACCGAGCAAGAGCGCTTTGAGGAGGCGGAGCAGGCCTACCGCGCGGCTTTGGAGCTCTGCACCAAGATCGGCGACAGGGCGAACGCCGCGCCCCTGCACAACAACTTGGGCAACCTGTTTTTCTACACCGGGCGGGCAGAAGGGGCGGAGACCGAGTGGCGCACGACCCTGCAGCTCAGTCTGCGTTTGGGAAGCCGGCGCGGGGCTGCTCTGGCGGAGACCAACTTGGCACAGCTCGCGATCCTGCAAGGGGACGGTGAGCTGGCGCGGCAAGGTCTGGAGCGGGCCAGAGAAGGCTTCGAGGCCGTGGGCGCCCCCTCCGGAACCGCCTTCGTTCTCTTTAGCCTTGGCCGTCTGTGTGCCAGGGAAGAGGCTTGGGAGGAGGCGGAGAGCTGGTTTGAGCGGGCCGAGCCCAAGCTGCCCGGCTCGGTCCTGTGGTGGCTGGCGGTAGAGCGAAGCGTCGCACTGGCTGAACAGGGCGAGCCCGCCGCTGCACGTAGGGCGCTGGCTGAGAGCCCAGAGCCAACAGACCGCAGCTCTGAGGTGGCGCTCCTGCTGGCTGGGGGATTCTGCACCGCCGCCGAAGCGCGGGCAGGCGAGGACCCTGAGGACCTGGCCCGAAGCAGCATTCAGGAGGCTTTGGTGGCCGCTGCTCCAATCGCCGAGCTCCCCATCGTGGAGCTCGCCCAGCGACTCAAGGAGCGCGCAGAGGAGCTCGGCGCCTGAGTTCAGCAGGTCTGAGGAAACATCTTGCAGACGTCGAAGACGCCGTCGTCCTCTTGGCTGACGGTGTTCTCCTCGGCCTCAGCGTTGAGCTCATCCGCCTTGGCCTGGGCCTTCTTCTTGGTCTTCTTCTTGTTCTTGCCCTTCACCTCGACGCCGATGCCCTTGCGGTTGATCACGTAGGCCTTGCAGCCACTGCCACCCTTGCAGCGAATGGATTTGGGCTCGTAGGTGGGGTCGTTGGCGTTCTCGTCTAGGTTGGTGACCGAGGCGAGCGCCACACCGGTGCCCATGAACGCAAATGCGAGAAGGGTCGCGAGGAATCGGGGGAGGTGCATGGAGGCTCCGTTGGGTGGTTTGCTGCCTTTCGGCACACATACACATCACCTGTTTGGGCGCTCTCAATGGTCTCAGACCAGTCACAGTCGGTGTGCGGCCAGGCCAGCAGATGCTGGCTAGCCTGGCTGCACCGTGGGTTTTAGCCCTTTTTGCCTGGGATCAGCGGCGCTGGGGCCTTCGCTTCGTTCTTGGCGTTCTTCTTTGCCTTCTTCTCTTTGGTCGTGAGTTTCTTGGCTTGGTTCTGTTTTCGAGGTGACTTGTCGCCCATGGGGACCATCCTGCGGCTCGCTGATTGCTGCCACTTGGGTCCGCGCGAGGTCGGAGTGTGGAGGGATCACCAAGAGCTTGGTATCCCAAGTCCAATGTAGGCACGCCTGGGGTTTGCTAGGTGTTTTTCTACTTTGAAAGCAGAAAAAGGCCAAAATGGAGCTTGCTGAGGTTTAGGATTCTTGGTCGCCCAAGAGCTCATTGAGCTCCCTCTGGATGAGCTCCACCAGAGCCCGCAGGCGGGGGTCTTTGCGTTGCTCAGCCAGGAAGACCGCATGCACCCGCATTCTCGAGAGCGGCGCGCTCTCAGGGCGAATCAAGTGGCCGGCTCTGCGGAAGGGTTCTCCCAAAAAGGCCGGCAGCACACCCTGGCCAGCTCCGGCACGCAAGGCATCTCGCACAGCGGAGCGGTCGTCCACCACGACGGCCGCAGGGAGCAGCTCGCTGTGGGCTGCGCTCAGGAGCATCTCGTCTCCAGGGGCTGCGATGAGGGGGACCTGCGCGGCCTCATCCTTGGCAAGGGTGGCGGAGCGGTAGAGCCAGAGGGGGACCTCGGCCAGCAAGCGGGCCACCAGGGCAGAGTCTGGGAGGCGACCTCCGCGGATGGCCAGGTCCACCCTGTTCTTGAGTAGGTCTACCCGCTGGTTCTGGAGCAGCACCTCCAGGCGAACGCCGGGCATCAGGGCCTGGAAGCGTGCGATGACCACGCCGCCCAAGAGGCGGCCGAAGGGTACCGGGACGGAGACCCGCAAGGTGCCCCCGGGTCGGTCTCCTCGGCCGGCCGCGCGCAAGCTTCTTAGGCCCAGCAACACGGGCTCGAGCTGCTGCTTGAAGGCCAAGCCCTGCTCGGTTGCCGTGAGTTGGCGCCCAAGCCTGTGCATCAAGGGGCTGCCGACCCGGCTCTCCAGTCCTGCCAGCCAGCGGCTGGCAGTTGGCTTGGGCACACCGAGCTCTTCAGCGGCCGCGGTCAGGGAACCCAGAGCGAGCACACGCTCGAAGAGCAGCAGCTCGCGGAGGCGGATGTCATCAAAGTCGTCGAGCATAGTTTCAAAATCCGAAACGAATAGTGTCAGATCTTAGGTCTTCAGTATTGGTTTTTGTGACTTATTCTCTTTATCTACCCAGGACAGCGCCATGACTCTCTCGTCTCCCAAGGCCAGCCCCCTCCAAGAGACGCCCCCCGACATTCCGGAGTCCATTGAGTTCTCCGGTCTCAAAGGGCGATTCTTTGCGTGGTTCCTGACCAGTCCAATGCGGCGCCTTCTGGACTTCAAGATGGGGAAGCCGGACGCCCGCGTCATGGAACTGCTGGAGCTGGAGGCGGAGCATGTCGTTCTGGATGCAGGCTGCGGATCTGGCTTTCACACTCTGCTCGTTGCAGAGCACGTCGAGCGTGGCCAAGTCCTGGCAGTGGACATCTCCCAAGAGATGCTGGACCGCTTGGCACGCACTGCGGCCGCGCGGGGGCTGGAGAGCCGCATCGTTCCCATCCGTGCCAATGGTCTGTCTCTGCCGGTGAAGACCGGCGGTGTTGACCGGGCGCTCAGCGTTGCGGTGTGGCATCACCTCGCGGACGCCGATGGGGCAAGTGCGGAGGGAGCCTGTGCAGAGCTGGTCCGTGCCCTGCGTCCAGGCGGCCGGGTGGTGGTGTGCGATCTACACATCGAGGCGGACAAGAAGGCCATCGCCGGTCTGCAGGGCCACGACCGGGCCTTTAACCAAGCCAAGCTGGCTCAGATTCTGGAGAAGAGCGGCCTGGAAGAGGTGCACGTAGAACGCGTCGGCAAGTGGGTGCTGGGCGCTGGCGTGAAAGGCTTGAAGCCAGGAGTGGAGTCATGATGGAGCGGCGTGAGCAAGACGTAGATCTGATCGTCATCGGCGCAGGCCCGACCGGCCTGACGGCCGCGTGTGAGGCGCGCCGTCTGGGGCTCAGTGTGGTGATCATCGACCGAAAGGAGCATCGCTCCACCTTCTCCAAGGCGCTGGTCGTACACGCCCGAACCATGGAAGTCATGGAGACGATGGGGGTCAGCGAGCGCGTTCGCGCAGCAGGGGCCAGCTTCGATGCCCTCAACGCGCACTTCGGCAGCAGCGAGGCGGTGCGCATGGACTTGCGCGGGCTGGACTGGGGCGACACCCGCTATCCCTACTGGTTGTCCATTCCCCAGTACGAGACGGAGCGCTGCTTGGAGGAGCACCTCATTGCCCTGGGGGGTGCGGTTCGCTGGCGCACAAGCCTAGAGAGCCTGGAGCAGGATCAAGACAGCGTGTCCGTCACGTTGCGCGGGCCGAATGGGGTTGTAGAGAGCCTGCGGGCGCAGTGGGCCATTGGATGCGATGGGGGTGGTAGTGCCACGCGCCGCGCCCTTGGAGTTGCCATGGAGCGGGAGTCCCTGGAGGAGACCTTCGTGCTCGCCGACGTGCACACCACGCAGGCCCTGGCAGAGGCCGAAGGCCACGCTTGGTACGGCGAGGGCGGCTTGGTGCTGCTGGTCCCAATGCCTGAGGCGGGGCTCTTCCGACTGATAGCGCACATGCCAGAGCGCGTGGAGGGGGAGCGATTCACCCTCGATGAGGCCTTCTTGGATGGGCTCATCCTGGAGCGGGCTGGCTTTGAGCTTGGCGCCCACGAATTGGCTTGGACCTCTCAGTTTGACCTTCATCAGGGCCTCGCGGAGCGATACCGAGTGGGCCGAATCTTCTTGGCCGGCGATGCGGCCCACGTTCACAGCCCTGTCGGTGGCCAAGGCATGAACACCGGCATTCAGGATGCCCACAACCTGCTCTGGAAGCTGGCCCTCTCCCGTGATCTGGAGCCCGCGGCCGCCGAGCTCTACTTGGACAGCTACCAGCAAGAGCGTCGGGCCACCGCCAAGGCGATGGTGCAGGGCACCGGAAGAGCCACCCGCGTCTTGACCAGCAAGCAGCACTTTGTGGGCATGCTGCTCAGAGCGCTCGGACCCTATTTGGCCTCGACCCAGCTCCTACAAGAGCAACTGGGACGTGCGGTTGGCATGCTCGATCTGGTTTACCAAGACAGCGCTGTCCTTCAAGAGATGCCTGCCGTGGGTCTTGGGCAACCTTCACCTGGCAGCCGCTTGCCAAACCCTGTCCTCGCCGAGGCCACCCGGCTGCACGACTTGCTGGACCCGAAGGGGCACACCCTGTTCCTCTTTGATGGCAGCCCACGGAAGCTGACGGCAGATGGCCAGCTTCAGCGACTGGACCCTCGCTGGGAGCCCATCTTGCGAGATGCTCTGGCTGTGCCTGGGAACGGGGTCGTCCTGGTGCGCCCGGACCGCTGTGTTGTGGGCTGTTGGAGTGACCTTGCGGATCTGGAGCGCTTCTCCCCCGCCCGCGCCGTCCTCGATACGATGGGCGCCTGAACACCGAGATTTGGAGTCGATATGTGGATGCTGATTTTTGCCCTGGCTTGTGAAGACCACGCCGCTGAGTCCCAGACCGAAGCTGAACACGCCGAGGGCGCGCACGGCGAGGGCGTGCACAAGGAAGAGGCCCACGCCGGACATGCCGAGGACGCCCACGCCGGACATGCCGAGGACGCCCACGCTGGGCATGGTGAGGGTGCCCACGCAGGACATGCAGCGGACCCAAATGCCGAGCCCAGCGCCGTTGCCTTGGCAGCCGCAGACCAAGCCCTCACCCTGACCCTGAACGATGGGGCCCGTTGGCAGCTGGACGAGAGCACCCGTTCTGTGTTCGCTGAGTCTCGCAGCTCCCTTAAGGGTGGCGATCCAGCCACTCTGGAGGAGGCCCACGCTCTGGCGGCCACCCTCAAGGAGCAACAGGGTCGCCTGATTCGTGGCTGCACCATGACCGGGAGCTCCCATGATGAGCTCCACACCTTCCTGAAGGCCTGGATTCCTGGGGTCAAGGCCTTGGGCGATGCCAAGACCCTGGCCGAGGCGCAGGCCCAGGTGGTCACCTTGCGTGGCTACGCGGATGCCATGGATCTGCACTTCGAGTAGGCCTCAGGCTGGAGCCGGTGACTTGAGCGCCGCTGCTCCGGCCCAGGAGAAGGCCACAACGCAGCTACGGTCAGGGAGACGCGCCTTGTGACCCGAAGTTACTGACGGGTCCGATAGCGAGGAGGGTGTGTCCATGGCTGAGACCGAACGCAAGCTGCTTGGCACTTTTGGGGGTGTGTTCACGCCTACGCTGCTGACCATCCTCGGCGTCATCATGTACCTGCGCCTGGGCTGGGTCGTGGGCAACGGTGGGCTGCTTGGGGGGCTGCTCGTCATCGGGCTGGCCATGGGCATCACCACCGCAACAGGCCTGTCCCTCTCCAGCATCGCCACCAACACTCGCCTGGGGGCCGGTGGCCCCCTCGCCATCATCAGCAAGTCGCTGGGTCTTGAAGTGGGCGGAAGTGTCGGGGTGCCCTTGTACGTCAGCCAGTCCCTCGCAGTGGCCATGTACATCTTCGGATTCCGAGAAGGCTGGCTCTGGATTTTCCTGGAGCATCCAGCCCTTGTGGTCGACCTGCTGACCTTCGTGATGGTCTTCGGCATCGCCTTTGTGAGCGCAGAGTTCGCCTTCCGGCTCCAATACGTGATCATGGTCGTCATCGCGGCCTCGATTGTGCTGATTCTTGCTGGCCCTGCAGGTTGGCGCCCGGACGCCGAGATCCTGTGGACCGGTTCCTGGCCGGGAAGCGTGGAGAGCGGCTTCGCAGGCACCACCTTCTGGGTCGTCTTCGCTGTGTTCTTCCCCGCCGCCACGGGGGTGATGGCCGGCGCGAACATGTCCGGGGATCTGGAGAACCCACGCCGCTCCATTCCCTTGGGTACGCTGAGTGCCATCGGGATCTCGACCCTGGTCTACGTGGCCGTTGCCTTTTGGGCGGCCCGAGCCGGCACCGCTGAGCAGCTCACCAGCAACTACACCTTCCTCATTGACGCCTCACTTTGGGCGCCGGGGGTGTTGGCTGGCCTGCTGGGTGCGACCTTGTCCTCTGCGCTCTCGGCATTCGTTGGTGCGCCACGCCTGCTCGTCGCCCTCGTCAAAGACGGCGTGGTCCCCAACGTCCTCGGCGTCGGAGAAGTATCGGCGAGCGGTGAGCCCCGTCGGGCCCTGGTCGCCAGCGGCCTTATTGTGCTTGCGGCCTTGTTCTTGCGTGATCTGAACGCCATCGCGCCGCTGCTCTCGATGTTTTTCCTGATCAGCTACTTTGTCATCAACCTGGTGGTCCTCACCGAGTCCAGCCTGGGCCTACAGAGCTACCGGCCGACTCTGGCTGTGCCGCGCATCGTGCCGCTGCTTGGCGCGCTTGGGTGTGTGTTCGCCATGTTCATCGTCAATCCCACCGTCAGCTTGATGGCGGTAGGGGTCGTGGTCGCGCTCTACGCCATGATTCTGAAGCGAGGGGTCATGAGCAGCAACGACAGTCGCAGCGGCATCTTCTCGGCCGTTGCGGAGTGGGCCGCTGCAAAGGCCACTGAGTTTGAGGCGGTCAACCCCCGTGCCTGGAAGCCGAATTTCCTGGTTCCCGTTCAGGACGCCGCGGATTTGCGTGGTGACTTTCAGCTCCTGCACGAGCTGGTCGCTCCCGAGGGCACCATCAAGCTGCTGGGGGTTGCGGCCGAAGACAAAGTCGTGGACGTGACCGCCCGCATCGTCTTGCTGACCCGTGAGTTTCGTAAGCAGGGTGTGTTCACCACCAGCTCGGTGTTGGACTCTGTGGATCTGGCCAGTGGGGTCGTCGCAGGCATGCAGGCGCTCAGGTCTGCGTTCTTCCGTCCAAACGTGCTCTTCATGGACCTGGGCCCAGAGGATGCCGACACGGACATCATTTACCTCTGGCGAGAGACCCGTCGTCTGGGCGTTGGCTTGGCGCTGATGGCCAATCACCCAAAGGCGGGCCTGGGGCGGCGCTCCGTGGTGCACCTCTGGTTTCCCGCAGAGCGGGTGCGGCAGCCGGTGGCCGAGGCGCTGAGGGATGGCCAGATGCACCTCGCTGTGCTCATGGCCCTGCGCCTGCAACGGGCGTGGGAGGCAGAGGTCCGCATCTATGCCCTCGTCGACTCCGCCGACGCCAAGGGCTCCGCACAGCTCTGGCTTGCGGACCTTGTGGACCTGGCTCGGGTACCTGCAGTCATCCAGACCGAGGTCATGGTGGGCGAGTTGGAGACGTGCTTGACGGCCGCACCTCAGTCCGACCTGGACCTGATGGGGCTGCCCGCCAACGTCGACCTGGACTTCGTGCGCCGAAGCGTCGGGCTCACACGCTCGGCCTGCTTGTTCTTGGGCGACTCTGGGCAAGAGAGCGCCCTGGCGTAGGGGCAGGTTGGCTGCCTTGTTGAGCGCCTTCTCGACGCTCAAGAAGGGTGCAGCCTACTTTGCCTGCGGCACTCTTCCAAAGAAGAGGGTGTTGTGCAGCCGCTGCCCACCATCGGCCTCGACCGGTGTCGTCCACTCGATGGGCTCGCGCCAAGCGCGGGGGTAGCTCTTCGCCATTGCAGCAGCGAACTCGTCGTTGTTCCAGGCAGACCAGACTGCGAGGATTCCACCGGGGGCCAAGTGCTCCCGCACCTTCGCTTGTCCTTCTGGGGTGTAGAAGGGCAGGCTTGCTGGATCCAGGGGGTCGTCTGGAGCGTGGTCGACGTCGACCAAGATCAAATCGTAGGTCTCTTTGGCAGGACCCATCAGGTCACCGTAGACATCGCTCTGAACGAACTCCATCCTTGGGTCCTTCAGGAGCTGGTCTGAGAGGGGCAGCAGGCCGTCCTTGAGCCAGTTGATGACAAAGTCCATGCGGTCGACCACCCGGACCAGGGCGCTTCGGTCGCTCTCGAGCGCTGCTTGGGCTGTGTAGCCAAGGCCCAAGCCGCCGATGAGGATCTTCAGCTCCTTTCCAGGATGCGCAGCGATGGCTCGGGTGGCCAGCTCACGCTCCGAGAGGGGGCTCACGCTGCTCATCAGCAAGGCCCCATCGATGTGTACTGTGTAGACCCAACCGTCAGGACGGGAGGCGTCTTCGAATCGCGAGAGGTAAAGCATGCCAATGGAGTGCTCGATTGCATCGAGGTACTGGGTGCCGTTGGCTTCTGTGTCGTTTTTCATCGCACCGGGGTAGCCGCTTCGAGTCAGGCGCGAGCGAAGTAGTTGAGAAGTTCACTGAGAGGGAGCGGCCGCCTTCCGAAGCGATGCTCCCTTGATGAGGGCCTGTGGATGTTTGACTATATGACTCTTCGGTCATATGACTGAGTAGTCACATGCCGAGGAGTACTCATGTCTAGTCCGGTCTGCATCGTCACTGGCGCCAATGCGGGGATCGGCAAGGCCGCCGCTCTCAAGCTCGCGCAGCGGGGAGCTTGCGTCGTCATGGCGTGTCGCAATGCCGAGCGCGGCGAGGCTGCACGAATGGAAGTCCAAGAGCAGAGTGGCAACGAGCGGGTCCACCTGATGTCCTTGGACACCTCTTCCATGGCGTCGGTTCGGGCCTTTGCCCAGGCCTTTGGCGAGCGCTTCGAGAGACTGGACGTGCTCATCAACAACGCTGGGAACTTTGACCTCGCCCAAACAAGCCCTCTGATGACCGATGAGGGCTTGGAGATGGTCTTGGCCACCAACTATCTGGGCCCGTGGCTCTTGACTCACCTCCTGCTTCCTTCCCTACAAGCCGGTGGGGGAGGGCGGGTGCTCAATGTTGGCTCCAAGGGTCTGATGGCGTACCCCTTCTTGCGCTTGGAGTTCGACAACCTGGACGGCTCGAAGAAGTTCAGCCCGCAGCGGGCCTACTACCACTCCAAGTTGGCGCTGCTCTCGCACACCATCGAGTTGGCCAAGCGCCTCGAAGGCACAGGCGTTGTCGCGAACGTCGTGCGGGTGCCGGCGGTTCAGGTGGACTTGGACCGGCTGCCTGCGCTGCCGGGCTGGCAGCTTGCGATCTACAAGCTCAAGCGTTCCGCTTCGATCACGCCTGCACAGATGGCGGAGACCTACGTGGCCTTGGCGCTGGATGAGGCTTGGGCGTCCGTGAGCGGCAAGCTTGTAGACGAGAAGCAGGGCGTTGTGGGCTGGCCAAGGCACGCACAGGATGCGGAGGCGGCCGCTGAGCTCTGGAGGCTGAGTGCAGCCCTGGTCGGAGTACAGGATGCCTAAGTCGACTTTCTTCAACTTGGCCGAGGACAAGCGCGCCCCCCTGGTGGAGGCCTTGCTCGATGAGTTCGCCACCCGCGGGTACCGCCATGCCTCCTTGGACCGAATTGCGCGGGCAGGTGGTGTGTCCAAAGGGAGCCTGTACCAGTACTTTTCCAACAAGGCGGACATGTATCAGTGGCTGCTCACCGAGGAGCTTCCGCGGAGAAAGATGGCCGCGATGCGCGGCACTGCGGTGGCCTCGGAGGCGGACCTCTTTGAGACCCTGGAGGCGTGGTTCTTGGCCGGCCTACAGCTCTTCGTTCGCGAGCCTCGCCTTGCCACTCTGGGAGCGGCCTTGATGAATCCGACTCTGGAGCCAGAGATTCAGGCGCTTCATCAGCAGGTGAGCGGGCAGTCCCACGCCTTCTTGTTGGGCATGGTGAAGGAGGCGATGGCGAGCGGTGAGGTGCGGCCTGACTTGGACGCCGACTTTGTGGCGGTGCTCGTGGCCAAAGTGATGGGCAGCGGGTTGAGCGAGACCGTGTTGATGCGCCTCGGTGTGGATGCGGCCCAGCTTGCCGCGGACCCGGAGCTAGGCAGGCGCTTGGGGGAGCAAGACATCGAGGCACTCGTGCACCAGGCTGCTGAGATTCTGCGTCGCGCGGTGGGGACCCCCTGAGGTCTTTGTGCGCGCTGGCGCAGGACAAGTCTATGTTCTATGGCCGCCCCCGCAGCTCCGGCCTACGCCTAAAGCGTGCCTTCTTCTGTCGCCGCCGGCGATGACACGGGCACTCTTGGAGTCCCTGTGACCGCCGAACCAAGCGAATCGACCGACACCCGCGCTGCCCTCCGCCGCGACGTTGACCTTCTTGGTCGCCTGCTGGGGGAGACCCTGAGGGACCAGGGCGGGCCGCGCCTCTTCAAGGCTGTCGAAGGTGTTCGGGCTGCAGCCAAGTCGGCGCGGGAGGGGGGCCTTGCGGACCGAGAGCTGCTCTCTGGCCTTCTGGCAGACATGGCCGTGGAGGAGGCCGTGCCTGTCGCCAGGGCCTTCTCTCACTTCCTGACCCTGGCCAACATCGCCGAGCAGTACCACCGCATCCGGCGTCGCCGGGCACGCCAAGCCGAGGGTCAGCCCCCACAGCGCGGCTCCCTGGATGACGGCATGGGCCGCTTGATCGCTGGCGGCGTCTCGCCGGAGAAAGTGCGGGAGGCGGTGCTCGGCTTGGAGATTGGCTTGGTCATGACGGCCCACCCAACCGAGGTCGTACGCCGAACTCTGCTGCACAAGCACGGGCGAATCGCCGAGCTGCTGGCCGAGAAGGACCGGGCAGATCTGACCCCCACGGAGCGGGCCGCAAACCGGGATGCTCTGAAGCGGGAGGTCACTTCGATTTGGCTGACCGACGAGGTGCGCCGCAGCAAGCCCACGCCCATGGACGAGGCGCGCAGCGGCTTGGTGGTCTTCGAGCAGGTGCTCTGGGACGCACTGCCGGCGTGGCTTCGTGGACTCGATGGCGCGCTGCTTCGCCACACTGGAGAGGGGCTGCCGGCGGGCTCGGTTCCCATCCGCTTCGGTTCCTGGATGGGTGGAGACCGCGACGGCAACCCGAACGTCACCGCCTCCGTTACCGCCAACGTCGCGTGGATGGCCCGGTGGATGGCCGCAGACCTGCTCCTGGCAGAGTCCATAGAGCTGCGTGGAAGGCTGTCGTTGAACCGCTGCACAGTGGACTTTCAGCGCGTGGCCGACGCCGTGGTTCAGGCGGCCCCCGCTGAGTACAAGACCGGAACATGGGAGCCCTACCGCGTGGTGCTCAAGGACGTGGTGAGCCGCCTGCGGGCCACCCGTGAGCTCGCTGCAAAGCGCATGGCCGAGGCCGCAGCAGGGGACTGGATGCTGCCCGTCAAAGAGACCGGAGGCGCGCGGCCCTACCTTCGGGTCACCGAGCTGCATGAGCTGCTGACCCTGATGCATCGCTCGCTGCACGCCACCGGCGCCGGCGAGATTGCCGACGGTCCGCTCTTGGACCTGATTCGGCGCTTGGACAGTTTTGGGCTGACCCTCGTGCGCATTGACCTGCGCCAAGAGGCGGACCGACACACAGCGGCCCTCGATGAGATCACGGAGCACCTTGGCCTTGGCTCCTACGCTGGGTGGGGTGAGGAGGGTCGGCAGGCCTTTCTGATCGCCGAGCTCGAGGGCAAGCGTCCGCTGGTCTCGGCCGACTTTTCCGCCAGCCCAGAGGTGCGAGAGGTCCTGGACACCTTCCGTATCGCCGCTCTGTTGCCAGAGGGCTCGCTCGGAAACTACGTCATCTCCATGGCCGCTTCCCCCAGCGACGTGCTCGCTGTGGAGCTGTTGCAGCGGGAAGCGCGTCGTGCCGTGCCGGACGGACCCATTGCCCGCATGCGGGACCCTCGTCCGCTGCATGTGGTGCCGCTCTTTGAGACCCTGGGTGATCTGGAGGGCATCGGTGCGGCAGTTGGCGCCTTGCTCGACCTGCCCTGGTACCGGGCGCAGCTCTCTTCGCTCCATGGCGACCACCAAGAGATCATGCTGGGCTACTCCGACTCCGGAAAGGATGCCGGGCGTCTGGCCGCCGCTTGGGCGCTCTACAAGGGCCAGGAATCGGTGGTCGCTGCCTGCGATGCCCGCGGGGTCTCGATCACGCTCTTCCACGGTCGGGGTGGAACGGTCGGACGGGGTGGGGGACCGACTCACCAAGCCATCCGGGCGCAGCCGCCGGGCTCCATCAACGGCCGCATTCGGGTCACCGAGCAAGGCGAGGTCATTCAGGCCAAGTTCGGCCTCCCTGGAATCGCAGTGCGCACATTCGATGTCTACGCCACAGCCGTGCTCGAAGCGTCCCTTGCGCCCCCGTCAGGACCCGAGCCCGAGTGGCGGGTCACCATGGACCGGCTCGCAGAGACCAGCTGCGCGGCCTACCGCGGCATCGTGCGAGAGCACCCGGAGTTTGTCCCATACTTCCGGTCCGCCACCCCGGAGCGGGAGCTGGGAGGGCTCAACATTGGCAGTCGTCCTGCCCGCCGTCCGGCGGCTCCGGGGGCTGGAGTAGAGAGCCTGCGGGCCATCCCTTGGGTCTTCGCTTGGACCCAAGTCCGCCTGATGCTTCCTGCCTGGCTCGGCATAGGCGAGGCCCTTGATGCTGAGCTTGCTGATCCAGGACTGCGCGCCGAGCGGCTGGCCTCTCTCCAGCAGATGGCGTTGCAGTGGCCCTTCTTTCAGACCACCTTCGAGATGGTGGAGATGGTCTTGGCCAAGGCCGACCCAGGGGTGGCCGAGCTCTACGAGAAACTGCTCGTGCCAGAGGAGCTGCGCCCCCTCGGTGCCTCTCTGCGTGAGCGCCTGGAGCGAAGCCGTGTCCTCGTGCTCGAGGTCGTGCAGGCCGAGCGTCTCTTGGACAAGAACCCCACCTCGCGTGCATCCATTGCTGTGCGGAACCCCTACGTCGACCCCATCAATGCGCTGCAGGCCGAGCTCTTGCGACGCTCGCGCAGCGGTTCGGCCGCCGAGCTCTCCTATGCGCTCAAGGTCACGGTGAGTGGAATCGCGGCTGGGATGCGCAACACCGGCTGAGATCAATCCGCGTCCACAGGAGTAGGGCCTCTGTTTTGTGGGCTTGGACGTGGTTCCTGGGGGTTGGGGGAAGTAGGACACTCTTGCTGTGGGTTAGGACTTGGTTTCTGGGCGTTTCCCAGGGGGAATCGCCTTTATGGGTTTGCGCACTTTCGGAGAAAGTGCTTCGTGGTAGCCTCCCTCAATGGACCAAGAGCCCTCGGGCCCCTCACATTTCCGTGCAGCGAATCTGATTACGACTGCGGGGGCGGCCTGCGGTCTGGCGGCGATAGCCTTTGTGGCCCGTGGGTCCGAGGCCTTGGCGCTGAGCGCGCTGATGCTCGCCGTGCTCTGCGACAAGCTCGACGGCCTGGTCGCGCGCAAGCTGAAGCAGTCCAGTGACTTTGGAAGAGAGCTCGACAGCCTGGCTGACGCCGTGAGCTTCCTGGTCGCCCCGGCCGTGGTTGTCGTGCTGCTCTCCGACGGGCAAGCCCTGCCTTGCCTGATGGCCGGCATCTTCGCGCTGGCCGGACTCTGGCGCTTGGCTCAGTTCAACCTGAGCGGCATGGTGCAGGAGGCGGAGGAGCCGACCTTTAGCGGTCTGCCCACCACCATCGCAGGGGCCTGGTTCATCCTGCTCTGGGCCGGCCTGCGTCACGCTCCGCTCACCGAGGGCATCCCTTGGGTGCTCGCTGTCTTCTTGCTGGCCATGGCGCCCTTGATGCTCTCCTCGCTGCGGATTCGCAAGAATGGCCTCTTGGTCAAGAGCCTCTATGTCTTGCTGCTGCCGACCCTTGTCGCCGCTTGGTGGCCCATTTGAGCCTCGAAAACCCGACCGAACTGGCCCCCCTGATCTGTGCTGCCTTCCTGATGGTGAGCATCAGCACGGCGGGGGTCTGCCAGGTGCTCTGGCTGCGCACCGGGCTCTCGCAGCGCCTGCAGCAACCGGTCGATCTGGGAATGCGGCTGCGTGGCCGGCCACTCTTTGGGCAGAACAAGACCCTTCGTGGATTTGTGGTCATGGTGCCGGCGACCGGGTTGGCCTTCTTGGCCTGGTCCATGGTCCCCCTCTTCGCCGCAGGAATCTGGGAGCTGACGCCCATCGCTTTTCTGCTCTTGGGCATGGCCGCGGGCCTGGGCTTTATGCTCGGTGAGCTGCCCAACTCCATGCTCAAGCGTCAGCTGGACATCGCCCCGGGGGAGGCGCCCGACAAAGCCTGGCTGCGCTGGCTCTGCCTGCTGCTGGACCGCACAGACTCCATTCTGGGTGCGTTGCTGGTGGTGAGCTTGCTGGTGCCGGTCTCGGCCTGGGTGTGGTTGATCTGCCTGCTCGTTGGGCCGGGCATCCACGCCTTCTTCAGCTTCATGCTGTACCTTCTGCGCGTCAAAAAGAGAGCCGCCTGATGTTGCTGTCGTTGAGAGAGGCAGGAGACGCCCAATCTGTTGGGGGCAAGGCTGCTGCTTTGGGGGACATGCTGCGTGCTGGGGTGCAGGTCCCGCCGGGCTTTGTGCTGCCGGCCACGCTCTTTGAGCACTTCTTGGATGCCAGCGGCCACAGGGAGCAAATCCAGACCCTGCACGGCCAACTGAACGGCGCCGACCCAGCTGCCGTCGCGGCGCTCTCCGGGCGCATCACGAGCTGGCTGATGGCCACGCCGCTGGAGGAGAAACTGAGCGCGGATCTGCGTGCCCGCTTCCGCGAGATGGATGCCGAGCGCGTGGTCGTACGCAGCTCCGCCATCGGAGAGGACTCCGCCAGCGCCTCCTTCGCCGGTCAGCTGGACAGCTTCCTAGACATCGTGGACGAGGCTGATCTGCTCGAGAAGGTGCGCATGTGTTGGTGCAGCTTCTACTCGGCCCGGGCCTTGGCCTACCAATACGCCACGGGTGTGGCCTTGCGCGGCATGGGCGTGGTGGTTCAGCCCCAGATCGAAGGCGCCGTCTCCGGGGTGGCCTTTACCCGCTCTCCCGTGGACCCCGAATCCTTGCTCATCGAGTACTGCGAGGGCAGCTGTGAGGCCTTGGTCTCTGGTGCGGTCACACCCGAGAGCGTCTCGGTGTCTCGGGAGACAAGAGAGACCCAGAACAGCGAGCTGCTCAGCGCCGAGCAGATGAGGGCGCTCGTCGAGCAGTTCTTGCGACTGGAGACACACTTTGCGGTGCCTCAAGACGTGGAGTGGACCGTGGACCCAGCGGGGCAGCTGCACCTACTGCAGTCCAGGCCCATCACCGTTCGGGGGGCCGTCAGCGATACCGGTGACTTGGTGGTCTTCTCCAACGCCAACATCAACGAGAACTACCCAGACCCCGTCACGCCCCTGCTCCAGTCCATCGCAGAGACCAGCTACTACCACTACTTCCGCAACCTGGGTGTGGCCTATGCCTTCGCCCCAAGGCGCCTCCTGGCCATGGAAGAGGCCCTCCAGGGCATCGTCGGAGTACACGCCCAGCGCCTGTACTACAACGTGAGCAACACCCACGCCGTCTTCCGCATGGCGCCCTTCGGGGACCTCTTCGCCGACTGGTTCAACCGCTTCGTCGGTGTGGAGGCCACCACTGAGGCACGGGAGGAGGACCTCACCTGGCGCCGGGGCACTGCGGGCCGCGTGGGCGAGGGATTGGAGCTGCTGCGCATCGCGCGCTCGGTCTACGGCCAGTACAACTCCCTGACGGCCCAGGTCCAACTCTTCGAGCAGACCATCAACCGCTTCGCCGAGCGCACCACCCACGAATCGCTGCGCGGCCTGGAGAGCCCGGCCTTGCTGGAGCTGCTGGCGGAGTTCATCGACATCCGCAGCAACCGCTGGGTCGGCGCGACCTTGGCGGACGGTGGCTGCATGGTGTGCTGCGGTGCCCTTGAGTGGTTCTTGGATCGGCACTTCGACGAGCCGGGACCTGTGTTGCTCCATGGCTTGCTTCGCGGGCTTCCCGACATCGTGAGCAGCGAGCCTCCCAAGCAGCTCTGGTTGATCTCCCGTCAGATCCGAGCCAGCGAAGCCCTGAGCGCGCTCTTTGAGAAGGAGACCGCAGAGGTCCTTGATGTGCTGGGTTGGGACGGCGAGGCCATGGCCGCTCCAGAGGACGCTTGGCAGGAGCCCTTTGCCGCGGTGGTTCAGGGCTTCTTGGACGACTGGGGTTTTCGCTGCACGGGGGAGCTGATGTTCACTACCTTCAGCTTCCAGGAGGAGCCCCAGGCGGTGGTCGACATGCTGCGCTCCTACGCAGGCATGGACGGGCAGGGCCCGGACGAGGCCATCGCGGCGCAGGGGGCGCTCCGCCTCGCACAGACGGAAAAGCTGGCCTCGGGCTTGTCGATGGTGCGTAGACGGGCCTTTCGTTGGTTGTTGTCCGCGACTGGGCGCTCGCTCTCACTGCGGGAGCGCTGCCGTCTCAAACAAGCGCTGCTCTACCGGCGCACACGCAGAGTGGTGTTGGCCCTTGGAGCCACCCTGAAACAGGCCGGCGCCCTGAAGGCGGCCGACGATGTGCTCTTTATGCGCTGGCAGGAGATCTTGGCCCTGCGAGAGGACGCGCAGCCGCCCCAGCACGCCATCTCCGAACGCCGCCGCCGCTTTGATGAGGAGCGCACCTGGCCGGCGCCGCCTCCACGCATTGAGCTGCCGCCGGGTGTGAGCTGGACGCTGAAGCACCAGCAGCCGGAGAACTTGGAGGCGCCTGTAGATGGGCCTCTCTTGAAAGGCTTGGCTGCCGCAGCCGGCAAGGTCACCGCCCGAGCGACCGTCGCCCGAGACCAGTCCGACTTTCATCTGGTGCAGGCCGGTGATGTTCTGGTCGCGCCTCAGACCGACCCTGGCTGGGCCACGGTGCTCTTCCTGGTGCGCGGCTTGGTCATGGAGCGCGGGGGCATGCTCTCGCACGGCGCCATCATCGCCAGGGAGTTCGGCATTCCCTCTGTGGTGGGCGTAGACCGGGCGACTGAGCGCATCCCCCAAGGCAGCACGGTGACCGTGGATGGGGACGAGGGACAGGTGTACCTTGCTGAGTGACGGGCCCAGTGAGGGGGCGCGCGAGAGGCCGAGGGAGGGGCTTCCTGGGCTGCTGGCCTGGCGCCGTACCCGCTTCTCCCACTGGCTCTTCATCCCAGCGTCGCTCACGCTCATGCTGGCGGGTGTTGCTGCAGGTCCGCGTCTTGGACAGGGCGAGCTCATCCTTCGGGTCGCCTTGGCCTGGGGGCTGCTCTTGGCCTTGCGTCTCTGGGATGACCTGGAAGACCGGAAGCGCGATGCGCAGTCGCACCCAGAGCGGGTCCTGGTCTGTGCGCAGAGCCTGGCACCCTTCCGTGCAGCAGTGGTGGTGTTGCTGCTCGCTGGGCTCTTGCTCAGCGGCCTTCTCTTCGGGCTCTTCTCAGCTGCGGTACTGGTCCTGCTCTTGCTCTGCTTGCTCGTGGTCTACCGCCTGGGCCTGCACGAACGCTCTGGTGGCGCGCTGCTGGTCCTGCTCAAGTACCCGGCGCTGGTGCTGCTGTTGCGTGGTGGACTGGATGTAGAGGGAGGCTGCGCGATGGCCCTTGTCTACGGCGGCATGTGCCTGGATGAGGGGATGGAGACTGCCGGCCCCATCGCGCTGGTTCCATTGAGCTTGGCCTCGCTCGGGCTGCTCTGGCTCCTCCGTGCAAGTCCGCCCGCGATGCTGGCGCTGCTCCTCTTGGTGCTCGCAGGCGGCTCGCTTTTGGCCCTGTTGGGCCGGGGCAAGTCGGCGCCATGGACGGGCTCCCAGCGCGCCACTGCGCTGATTCTGACTGTGCTACAACTCCTCCTCCTCGACTTCGGCAGAACATGAGCGCTCCTCTCCACGACCCCAGCAGCGCCCCGCCACCCGAGCTCTTCGAGGAGGTGGCTTGCATCCTCTGCGGCAGCGAGCGGCGTGCCCATCACACCACCGCTCAAGAAGACCTGACGGGCAAGCCGGGGGACTTCACCTTCGTGGAGTGCCAAGACTGCAAGCTGGTCTACCAGCACCCGCGGCTGCCCATCGAGCAGATCAAGGCCTACTACGACGACGAATACATCGCGCACCGCAAGCAGCAGTCTTGGGGTGTGCTCACGCCCTTCTTTGAGTGGCTGATGACCAAGCTGGACCGGGACAAGGACGCTGTGGTGAGCCGCTATGTGCCGATGAGCGCAGAGAGCCGCGTGCTGGACGTGGGCTGCGGGGCAGGGGGCTTTCTCGTGCACCTCATCCAGAAGTACGGCGCCCAGTGCGCCGGGGTGGACTTCAAGGCGCTCGCACCCCAGATCCGCGAGCAGGGCGGCGCCGAGATCGACTTTCGCTGCGGCACGCTCTCCGCAGACCTGTTCCCAGCGCGCAGCTTCGATGCGGTCACGATGTGGCACTTCCTGGAGCACGACTACGACCCCCTGGGGTCTCTGGCCATTGCCCGGGAGCTGCTGGCCGATGAAGGCCGCTTGGTCATCGAGGTGCCACGCCTCGACAGCCTCACCCACACCCTCTACCGGGACCGGTGGCCGGGTTGGCAGGCGCCTCAGCACACCGTGGCCTTGGACAAGGCGGCCTTGCTTCGCATGGTGGAGCAGGCTGGTCTGGAGGTCGTCGACTACCTGCCTTACGGCGCATACCCCGGCTACTTCTACGTGTATGCCGGGGCCGCTTTCGTCTTGCGCAAGGGCAAGGGCATCGACTTGGGCAAGGCCATCTTCTCCTATTTGGCCGGGCAGATCCTGCTCTCGCCGGTGATGCTCTTCGAACGCTGGTTGAACCTGTCCATGCAGGTCGTGGTGTGCAAGCGGCCCTCGGCGTCGGGCTGATGTGGCGCTCGCTCGTCATCGTTGTAGGCGGACAGGTCCTGCTGCTGGGGTGCATGTTCGCCATGATTGCCGTGCGTCTGGCCCACCTGGGCGGGGGACGCCGCATCTGTCAGGAGCGCATCGCGGCGTGGGCGGGAGACCGCCTGCTGGACATGCTCGGCGTGGACGTGGTGCTGCACCAGAGCGCACCCTGGCCATCGGGACCCTGCTTCTACATGTCCAACCACTCCTCGGCCCTGGACATGCCCATCCTCATGTCCCTTCGGCTGCCCAACGCCCGCACCTTCATCAAGGAGCGCTTCCGGTGGTATGGCTCCCTGGGGGCCGTGCTCTCGCTCACCGGCTCGCTCTACACCGCGCCCCAAGAGCAGCACGAACGTCGGGTGAAGCGCTTTAGGGAGGCCCAAGAGCTGCTGGCTCGCACGGGGGAGTCCGTGTTTGGAAGTCCCGAGGGCACCCGCGTAGAAGGCGGTCGCGTAGGCCCCTTCAACCGTGGCGTCTTCCACATCGTCACGGAGCTGCAGATGCCCATCGTACCTTTGCTGATCCGCATCCCAGACTCGCTCAATGCGGGGGAGGGCGTTCGGGTGGGGGCGGGCACCGCTCACGTACACGTGGGGCAGCCCATCGACACCAGCGCCTGGACCCTCGAGGATCTGGACACCAACAAAGACCAAGTGCGGGAGCTCTTCCTCGCTTGGCAGGACGAGCTCTCCTCATGAAGAACACCTGGCCCTTGGGGCCTTCTGAGCAAGTGCTGCGCGCAGAGCGAGTCATTGAGATTTTGCAGCTCCGAGCCGAGCAGCAGCCGGAGCGGGTGGCCTACACCTACCTGCGCAGCGCCGAGTCCCAGACCCTGACCTACGGGCAGCTCTTCGAGGACGCCCAGCGTGTGGCGACTCTACTGTTGGCCAAGCTCTCTGCGGGCGACCGAGTAGTCCTGCTCTTCGGCTCCGGCCTGGACTTCATCCGCGCCTTTATGGGGTGCCATGTCGCCGGGGTGATTCCGGTCCCAGTCATGCCGCCTCGGGCCAGCTCCCCGGAGGAGCTCACACGCATCACAGCCATCGTCCAGGACACCGAGGCTGGCGTTGTGGTGACCACAGCTCAGCTCGCCCAGATGGGAAGCGCCTTCTTTCCCAGTGCACCGGGTCTGCAGTGGCTCTCCATCGAGAACCTGGAGGGCCTAGAGCGCACTGCGCCTGTATCCAGAGAGCAAGCCGGAGAACTGGCTCTGCTGCAGTACACCTCTGGCTCCACCTCCTCCCCGCGTGGGGTGATGGTGGGCCACGACAACTTGATGCACAACCTGAGTCACATTTACTGGGCCGAGCAGAACAGGCCGGAGACCGTCTCCCTCTCTTGGCTGCCGATGTCCCATGACATGGGGCTCATCGAAGGGGTGCTGCAGCCCTTGTACAGCGGTCACCATGGCTACTTGATGTCACCTGTCGCATTTATGCGCAAGCCGCTTCGCTGGCTTCAGGCCATCTCTGAGTACGGCGTGACCGTCTCCGGTGGACCCAACTTCGCCTACGATTTGTTGCTCAACCGCCTGGGCTCCGAGCCCTTGATGGAGCTGGCGCCGGAGCTGGACCTGAGCCGCTGGCGCTTCGCCTACTGTGGCTCTGAGCAAGTTCGTGTCCCCACCATCGAGGCCTTCTGTGCCCGCATGGCGGGCGTTGGTTTCCAGCGCAAGGCCTTCCGTCCACTCTATGGCTTGGCCGAGGCCACCCTTGGGGTAACAGAAGGGCGTGCTGGCGGTGAACCTCGCTACCAGCGGCGCGTTGATGGCAGCGGCGAGCGCTTGTTGGTGTCCTGTGGGACCACCGCCGAGGGCATGGAGATGCGCATCGTCGACCCAAGGAGCCATGAGCTAGTGTCCCCGGGCGAGGAGGGGGAGATCTGGTTGGCAGGGCCCTGCGTGACCCGAGGCTACTGGCGACGTCCAGAGCAGACCCAGGACACCTTCGCAGCCCAGATCAAGGGGGAGGAGAAGCGCTACCTGCGCACTGGAGACTTGGGCTTTGTGCTGGAGGAGGAACTCTACATTAGCGGCCGCATCAAGGAGCTCATCGTCTCCCGTGGACAAAACGTTTATGCGACAGACCTGGAACAGACCGCCGAGGCCGCAGAGAGTGCGCTTCGTCGCGGGGGCGCTGCGGCCTTTGCTGTGCAGGGAGAGCAGGAGAGCGCGGGCATCGTCGCGGAGATCAGCCGCACGGCCCTGGCCGCCGGTCCGGAGCCTGAAGTGCTGCAGGAGTGGGCCCAGCGGGTCCGTCGGGCGGTGGCACGTGCCCACGCAGTGCCGGTCTCGGTGGTGGTCCTGGTCAAGCCGGGGACCCTGCCTCGCACGACCAGCGGCAAGCGTCAGCGTCTGCGCATCGCCAAGCTCTGGCGGGATGGGAAGCTCAAGACCCTCGCAGTGACAGCAACGGCAGCAAGCACAAAGCAAATCTCACTGCGCGAGCGTGTGGCCAGTCTGCTCGGGGTAGAAGTCTCGACCTTGGATGAGAGCCTCACGCTGCCAGAGCTGGGCTTGGACTCCGTGCGGGCCCTCGAGCTGCTCGCTGAGCTCGAAGACCAAGGTGGGCAGCTGCCCATCGCCATGCTGCTGGGCTTGAGCCTGAAGAGCTTGCATGAGCGCCTACAGGAGCCGGCGGTCCCGGTGGAGACCCCTTGGTTCCAAGATGCGCAGCTGCCTGCAGAGCTGGTTTGCGGCGTGTCACGGCCTGAGCCGAGCGGCCGGGTCCTCGTCACAGGGGCCACGGGCTTTCTGGGGGGCCACATCGTGCTGGAGTTGCTCCGCACGAGCGCTCAGCAGGTGCTCTGTCTGGTGCGTGGGGGAGGGGGGCAGCGTCGCTTGCTGGAGGCTCTGGCAGCCCACGCCGGGTGGCGCTCGACGTGGCGAGAGCGGGTGCAAGTCATTGAGGGCGACTTGAGTCTGCCCGGATTGGGCTTGTCTTCAGCAGCCAAAGAGGAGCTGGAAGGAGGCTTTGACGCCGTGTTTCATGCTGGCGCGATGGTGAACTGGGTCTACCCCTACGCAGCCTTGGCCCCCAGCAACGTCGGCGGCACACTGGCCCTGCTGCGCCTGGCCAGCCAGAAGGCCACGCCCTTCGTCTACATCTCCACCATGGCCTGCTGCTGGTCACTGGGCGCGGAGGGGGTGTTCAGCGAAGAGAGCGACCCCATGGCGCACATCGAGGGAATCCACCTGGACTACGCCCGCAGCAAGGCCGTGAGTGAGTCTCTCGTTCGCCAGGCAGGGGAGCGCGGTGTGCCCGTCTCCATCCTGCGACCCGGCTTGATCTTCTCCAACGCCGAGACTGGCCAGCACAGCCCTGGGGACTTCCTCTCGGCTCTGTTCAAGGGGTGCATCGAGATGGGCCTGGCCCCAGAGATGGACTGGTGGCTGGACGTCTGCCCGGTGGATGAAGTGGCCAGCCTCGCCGTGAGCCGTGCAGGTCACCCTGGGACTCTGCACATGGAAGCCCAGGACCGGCGCCCCTGGCGTGCTGTGGTGCTTTGGATGAACCTGCGTGGCTATGCAGTGAAGCTGGTGCCCTACGCCGATTGGAGCAGGCAACTCAAGCTGCACTGTCGCGACCCCGAGGCCACCTTGCGGCCGCTGCTCAGCTTCTTCACCCGTCCCGTCCCGGGCCTGAATGGGTTGCGGTTGCCCCAGCTCTACGAGGAGAGCCGTCGCAACAACATCGAGAGTCAGCGCTCCAACGATGCCTTGCGCTCCCTGCCTCGGCGAGCTCTGGATGCGGAGCTCTTGGAGCGTGCCTTCGGCGGCCTTGTGGCCAGCGGCTTCATGCCCGCGCCGAGTCGGCCGGTCACCCCGAAGGCCCAGGGGCCCGAGCACCGCGCTCTCTTTCAGGCTTGCCTGGAGCGGACGGGTTCAGTTGGCCTGCAGGTGCTCACCGCGAAGCGTCTGCCATGGGGAGAGGCTGGCTCGGAGGTGCGAAGCAGCGTCATCGGCGAGCTGGCATCCTGGCGCTATGGCCAAGCTGCTGGATTGTCCCGCTTTGAGTTGCAGCTGTCCGAAGGGAGCCTGCCTGTGGTTCTCAAGGCTCAGGTGCCTGGCGATTCGGCCTTTGAGATTGGCGGCGAAGTTGCCGCCCTGTGTAGCGAAGCCCTGGGAGATGCGTGGCGTGCACACCGCCACCACAGCGAGGTGCTCCAAGGAGACCTGCGCGAGGCGGCCCTGTACCGCACCCAGGACCCCCGCTTTGTGGCCCACACCCCGTCGCTGCATGGTCAGGGCCCCGGTCAGCTCGTGCTGGAGGACCTGAGCGGGCTGCCTCTGATGGACTGCGCGGAGCAGCCAGGGGCTTGGGACAGTCAAGCCATCCAGGCTGCCCTCCAGGGCATCGCCCAGCTTCACAGCGTGTGGCTGGGGGAGACCCTGGACCAGGACTGGCTGGCTGCCCCTCGCAGCTCTAGCAGCGTGCTCGAGCAGACCTCGCTCTGGAGAGCCTTGGCCGACTTTGCTCTGAGCCGATCCTTCGGGGAGTGGCTGGGACTGGCTGGACGAGCGCGCTACGCCGAGCTTCGGGCCGACATGTCTTGGGCCAGCAGCCTGGATAGCGGACCACGGACGCTGATACACAATGACTTCAGCCCCAGGAACGCGGCACTGCGTGAAGATGGTCGGCTGTGCGTCTATGACTGGGAGCTGGCGAGCGGTGGGTTGCCCCAACGTGACCTCGCTGAGTTCTTGTGTTTCACCCTGGACAAAGACACGGACTCGCTACAGATTGCGGAGCTCGTTGAGCTGCACCGCAGCGCGCTGGAGCAGGCATCCGCTCAGACCCTCAACCCAGAGCAGTGGCGCCTGGGTTTTGGTGCCGCTTTGGCGGACCTGATGGTCACCCGGCTTCCGCTCTACGCCATGATTGACGCCTTCCGGCCCCAGCGCTTTCTGGAGCGTGTGGTCGGCACTTGGTGTCGTCTGGACGGCTGGGCCCGGGAGCTGCCAGGTGGCTGATCTGCCGCCCATCTCCGAAGTCGCTCAGCTCAAGGCCCGGAACCTGAGCGGTGCCTTGTACACGGTGCTGTGCCTGACCCTCACTGGGGGTGGACTCGCTCTGGGTCAGCTGGACCTGCTCTGGCCGGACTTGATGGTGCCGCTGCAGTGGGGGGCGTGGGTGCTTGGGCAGCTTCTGCTGGCGTTGGGGTTGTTGCAGTGGTTTGTGCTGCTGCATGAGTGCGGCCACGGCGTGCTCTTTCGCTCACGCTTCTTCAACCGCGTCGTCGGCCACATGGCGGGCTTGTTCTGCACCATTCCCTTTGCGAGCTGGCAGCCCATTCACGCCATGCACCACAAGTGGACGGGGTGGCAGGACCTGGACCCGACCACGGCCTCCTTGGTTCCCCGTCCGCTGGGAAAGGCCGAGCGCCTGTTGATGAACGGTTGCTGGCGCTTCTGGATTCCGGCCTTCTCTGTGGTGTATCGGGTCTCCAACTTCTGGAACCTGCCGCGTCTGAAGCGCCTTTTGCCCAAGGCGGTTCGCGGGATCGCCATCAACGCCGCGGTGCTGGCGCTGCTCTACTTTGGGCTGATCTGGACCATCGGCTTGGGCGAGCTGCTCTTGGCGCTTGGGCCGGGTTTGGTGCTCTCGCTCATCATGCTCGACCCCATCATGCTCAGTCAGCACACCCACATCCCCCTGAAGAGAAGCGGAGGGGAGCCGGTCAAGCCTTTCGCGACACAGAAACAGGGGGTGTTCACCCGCTCTCTGCGTTTCCCAGACTGGTTCTCACGCTTCATCTTGCTGCACTTCGATGCCCACGAGCTGCACCACGTCTTTCCCTTTGTGCCTGGGTACCGCCTGCGGGAGATCGACTTCACCCCGGAGAACGAGGCCCACTGGCTGCGCTGGATCCTCATGGCCCGGAAGCTGCCGGCCGAGGTGTTTTTGTTTCAGAATCGGGATGGCAGCGGCTCAGAGGTGTGAGTCCGTCTCTTGGGCATTGCGCCACGCCATTTGCGGCGTCCCGAGCCGCCTGCTGACGTTGGTCAGCCTTCGAGGCGTCCACAGCGTTTGGACCCTGTGATTGGGGGATACTGGCCGACCCCTCTCGGAGATTCTTGGATGTCCGATTCTCTCCCCGATTCTCATGGGCGCAAAGGCCCATGGCCCGGCCATCGTGGACGTTCGCGAAGAGGCATCTGCCGCCTTCGCAGCGGATGCTAGCTTGTGGCCGGGCTCAGAGCCTCGGCAACAACCTGGACGCTCTATACGCCCCGCCCATCAGGGGGCCGAGCTCCACCAGCTCCAGAATGGTGCCATCGGGGTCTTTGAAGCAGATGAAGCGCGTCTCTCCACCGACACCGTCGGGAACCGCGCCCGGTTGCTCGGAGAGGAACTCCACGCCAGCGTTGCGCAAGGTGAGAACGTCGGCGTCCATGTCCCGTGTGGTCAGTGCGATGCGGGCGATGCCTAGGCGGTGAAGTCCACAACTGGGACGCTCTGGGTCGACAGGGTCTTGCCACTCCAGCAGGTCCAAGGTGGTCCCATCCATGTGCCGCATCAGAGCGCCGCGCACGGTGTAGTGCGCCATGCCGACTGCTTCCGCGACCTTGCCCCGCCCCTCTGGCGCGACCTCCATGAAGACCTTGAAGCCCAGCTGCTCATAGAAGGCGCGTGAGCGGTCAAAGTCGCTGCAGTTCACGTTGATGTGGAGTACGCCGTCGACGTTCAAGGCTGAGCGTCTGCGGCGAATCACTCGAATGAGTGTGATTCCCGCTGCAAGTCCGACCAGGACCAAGCCACCTAGGAGCCAGGCGTTCATGGACCGCCTCTCGCGCTGGGGGGCCGAGGCTTGATGGTGCTGCGCTTGAAGGCCAGTGCCCACCCCTCAGGCGCGAGCCAGAGGGCACGAAACACCGTCTTGGCCAGCGTGCCGCTCAGGTAGCGCAGGTGTGGGCGGCGTGCGCTCAGCGCGTGCACCATGTCGTTGATGGCATGGGCTGGGTCCTGGGCGATGGTGTCCAGTCGGGCGGCGTTGAACTGGATGAAGGCCTCCAGCCACTCCCGGGTCCAGATCTGCTTCCAGGAGCCCTCGCCGTCCTGGCGGTCCATCTCGTCCCAAGCCTTCCTGTGCGCGTCGAAGAAGCTCATCGCCAAGGGGGTACGGAGGGTCGCCGGGTTCACCACGCTGACAGGTAGGTCCCAGAGACTCAGCTCGCAGCGAAGGGCATCGGCGTAGGCCTCGATGGCGAACTTGGAGGCGTCATAGGGGGCGTTGCCCGGCAGGCTGACCAAGCCGTCTACGCTGCTGACCAACACCACGCGGCCTTGACCCCGGCGGAGCTGCGGGAGCAGATGCTGGGTGAGCAGAACGGGCGCGAAGAAGTTCACGTCCATGACCCTTCTGTAGAAGCCGATGGGCATGTACTCGATGAAGCCTGGAAGCACAGTGCCGGCGTTGTGAACCAAGCCCCACAGGGCTCCTCCACAGGCCTTCTCGATCTCTTGGACCGCTGCAGCCACCTTTGTCTCGTCCGTCAGGTCAAGACATGGCGCTAGGGCGGCGCCACGTTCCAAGGCGGCCTGGGCGCCCTCTGGGGTGAAGCACATGGCCACAACCTTGGCCCCTCGGTCTGCAAGCTGCCCAAGCAGGCCTTGCCCAAGACCTGAGTCACATCCGGTCACCACAATCCAGCGGTCCCGTAGATCGTGCCGTGGCAGCGCGCGCAGTCCGCTCCAAGCTCGAGACAAGAGAGCACAGGCCAGGAGTGACCAAGCAGCCAGTCCGGTGCCCAGAAGAAGACTCACAGTCCAGGCTGGCAGCTGCTCTAAGATGCGGGGCTCCGGTGCAATTGTGTCCTAGCCCAACCCTACTCCGCGCGGGCTGGGAAGCGCTTGAGCCTCTCTGGCCATCCACCATGGTGACACGTGTCCGACGAACTTCTGCGTGCCTACGTCAAGCGTACGGAGGGACTGGTGCAGCCGCCAGAAGTGGCGCTCATTACGATCTTTGGCGGTGTGCTTGGGCTCTTGCCAGTCTCGATGCAGAAGAAGATCATGAACAGCTCGACCAAGAAGAATCCCTACATGGGTTTCGTGGTCGAGCCCTATGCGCTCTTCTTGGCCCACGAGATCACCGACATTGAGCGTGCTCAGGCCATGATTCCGGACGACTACCGCATCGTTCCGGCGCGCATGTTTGCCGACGAGGAGCCCAAGCCACTGCTCATCTTCGGTGGTTTCTCGGTCCACACCAGCGCCTTCTGGGGCAACCGGGTGGAGATGTACATCGTCGCCGAGCACATCCCCAGCGGACTGCTCTCCTGGCTCATCGTGGACTACGACAGCAATACCTTGAGCTTCGATCCAGGCATGGGCTTCGCCAACGCGAACACCCGCAGCTCGGTCATCACAACCAGCCACCGCGGCGAGGTCGTCATGGACTTCAAGTCCGCTGTGGATGCGCGCCGCATCGCGGTAAACGCCAGCGCTCGGGACGGGGTGGAGACTGCGCTGGACCAGCAGCTGTGGGTGGATGGCAACCTGTCCATTGGCTACGGCGGAGAGCTCTCGGACGAGGCAGGGGCGGAGCCCTTTGGATTGCTCTTCGACCCAGGTGAGATGGAGCGGGCCCTGCGCATCGCCCCCGAGCACGTTCACATCGAGGAGCTGAGTTGGCACCAGGGGCTGTACGCGCCAGAGCCGCTCTCGGTGGGCTGTTTCCCATACGCCCAACACTTCATCACCAGTCAGGTACCGACCGCCTCCAAGGTGAAGACCGCCGAGGATCTGCTCAGCTTCGTGCGGAAGTTCAACGAGGGACCGGCGCCAGAAGGCTTCTCCTCTGCGGCCATCAAGAAGTCCATGTTGGTGGGCTGGCTGATTTCAACGAGTCTGACCTTCAGCTTGCTGGGGTGGGTGATTTTCGACACGGTGGCCCGGCACTGAGCGGCTGGAGCTAGGCGCGAAAGCCCTTGTCGTCGTGCTTCGGGTGGTTTTGCAGTGGTAGTATGCGGGCATGCTCGCTTTACTCCTCATTGCCTGTACCGGCGGCAACCCGGTCATCGAACCCGCAGAGCCGGTCGAGACAGACGCGGACACGGATGCCGATTCGGACAGCGACTCGGACGCTGACAGCGACGCCGACACCGACACCGACCCGGTGGACCCCGTGCAGTTCTCCGTGATGGGCGACATTCCATACGGGGAGGACGAGATCCCTGTGCTGGAAGAGCACATCGCGCAGCACAACGCCTCCAGCGCGTCCGCGTTCATGGTGCACGTAGGCGACATCAAGAGCCAAGGGGACCCCTGCGATGCCGCGGTCTACGACAGTGTCGCAGCTCAGCTGCGCCAGCTGGACGTGCCCGTCTTTGTGGTGGTCGGCGACAACGAGTGGAACGACTGCCCAGACCCGGATGAGGCTTGGGGCCTGTGGACCGAGGCCTTCCTTGGTTTCTACGGCGAGTTTGCTGGAGTAGAGACACAAGAGGGAAGAGATGAGAACTTCGCCTTTGTGCGGTCACGGACGCTCTTTCTTGGCTTCACTCTTCCAGGTGGCGCCGTTCACTCTGAAGAGGCGTGGGCTGACTTCCAAGCAGATGCTTCCAGCTGGGTCGCAGCCCAACTCGCGCGGCATGGCAGCACGGTTCAGGCCATGGTGCTGCTTATGCACGCCAAGCCGAGCTCCAAGCACGACCCCTTCATCGACGCGTTGGTGCCCATGGTCGTGGCCTTTGACCGTCCTGTGCTGCTCGTGCACGGTGACGGGCACAGTTGGATCGAGGACCAACCCTACGAGGACGCCCCGACCCTGACCCGCATCCAGGTCCAGGCCGGTGGGGACGCCGTGCCGCTACAGATCACAGTCAAGGTCGCGGAAGACCCGCCCTGGGAGCTGGAGCGAGAGCCATTTTAGGGGCGCGTCAGGGTGCCTCGAATCGAACTCCGGCCACCTCGAGGGCCCGGATGTACCAGCTGTTTGCTGAGTTGCTCGATGAGTCGCCAAGGACCCAGAGGACGGAGCGTGTGACCTGGTTCGCAGGCATTCCACCATCTTGGGTGTCCACGTCACGAAGGCAGGCCGCTGGGTAGGCGCTGAGGACCGGAGTCAGGGAGCCTGGCTCAGGGTCGAGGTGACCGGGCAAGATGTCGTCGATGCCACCGACGGCTCTCCAGATTGGGGCCTCGGAGGTGATGTTCACCTCGGAGTAGCCTTGGTCGTCCGGGGGGGCGTCGCCATGGTCGGTGACGACGAGGATGCGCACGTCTTCGCCATCGCAGGCCATGTCCAAGAGTAGGTTCAAGTAGAGCTCTTGGGCACCGGAGGCGTGGCGGGCTGACATGTGGACGGTTCCGAGCTCTGAGAGCGCCAGACCGTCAAAGCCGGGGATGCCGGCGATGGCCTTGTTGCCGATTCCTGCGCCGTTGAATCCACCGGCGTCATTCACGCCTTCCTGGGTCTGTACCCAGAGTGCGGCGCCGGAGGTGTTCGGGTCCGTATCCAAGGTGGCCGAGGCCTGGTTGACCGAGTGGTCCAGGATGTCCGCGAGGGAGGGGAGCGCGAGCGCGGTGTCCCCGGTGTCTCCCGTGTCCGCGGTGTCGCTCGCCGTGTCCTCTCCAGTGTCCGTGAGCGGTTGCTCGCTCAAGGTCGGGTCTGGGTCCGAGCAGGCGAGGATCAGCATAAGGAGTGGCATCAGAGCGCCGGATCGAGTTGGTTCATGTCGACTCAGGTGACGGGGGCTGTAGAAGGGGCCGCCGGACGCTCATTATACTGGCTGACCCTTCAATCGAAGAAGGGGCCCACCAGCTCCTCGGTCTTCTTCCACAGCGCGGAGGCTAGGTCTTGGTCCTGTGCTCGAGGGTCCACGAAGGACTTGCCGACCTTGCCGCGCGCACCGCCCAGACCCGTTGGTCCGTAGTAGGCACCGGCTTCGGCCTTGGGGTCCGCCGCGGCGAGCACCAGAGGCCAGGCCCCCTTCTCGGCGGACTGAGCGACCACCGCGTTCAGGACCTTGTAGACCGTGCGGAAGATGGCGCTACCACCCTCCATACCCACGCCGGTCGATTGAAGGTTCGTCGCGGCGTAGCCTGGGTGGCAGGAGATGGAGACCACAGGGCTGGCGCGCTCGGTCAGGAGCCGCTGAAGCTCGAAGCCGTACATGAGGTTCGCCAGCTTGCTCTGGGAGTACGCGCGCATGGAGTCGTAGTCCTTCTTGGCGTTTAGGTCCTCGAGATCAATGACCCCAGATCGGTGGGCGACCGAGGAGACCGGCACCACGCGTCCGGCGTTCTCTTCGAGTCGAGCGAGCAGTCGGCGGTTGAGCCGGAAGTGGCCCAGGTGGTTGGTGGCGAGCTGCAGCTCAAAGCCCTCCGAGGTCCGCAGCTCAGGCGTCTGCATCACGCCCGCGTTGTTGATGCAAGCGTCCAGGCGAGGGCACTTCTCAAGGATTGCGTCGGCGGCCTTCTCGATGCTCTCCGGGTCGGTCAGGTCAAGCAGAACGAAGTCCACGTCGGCCTTCGGAACCGCGGCCCGCAGCGCCCCGACGGCGTCCAAGGCCTTGGCCTCGCTGCGGGTGGTGACCACGACCCGGGCGCCCTTCGTTGCGAGAATTTTGGCAGCTTCGAAGCCCAGGCCGCTGTTGCCACCTGTGACGACGTAGGTCTTGCCAGACAGGCTCGGTAGGGTGTCGGGGGTCCAGCTCATGATGCTGCTCCAAAGGCGAGGGTGGGTTGGAAGCTCGTCTCGGCTGGCCAGCCACACTCATCCACAAGCACCGTGCGTGCATCTTCGAGCGTCTCGGCGGGCCTCTCGTGGATGTCCTCGATGCGGAGTCCGTCTTCCGTCTCGGCGATGTTGACCACAAAGGCCAGCGGAACGGTCATGAGGTTGATCGGCACGGCGCCGGCCCTCGCCTTCACCACAAAGAACAAGCAGACGGCGTTGCCCAGTGGGTGCCGCGCCAGGTGCATGTCGTGGCGTGCGATTCGTGCCCACTTGAGCATTCCGGCCAGCTGCTCTCGCACCTCTGCGACCGGTATGGCCTTCTCTTCCCCAGCTTTCGTGCCCCACAGCGGAGCGTGAGCGGTCAGTGTGCAGTCGGCGGTGGTGAAGGCGCTCAAGTCATCCCCGTCCGCTAGGTCGATTCGGCCGTCGTAGTACCCGAAAGCCGCGGCCCAGGCCTCGATGAGCGAGATCACTTCGTCTTGCTCGGTGGAGCCCATGGCCTGGACTGGGCCTGGCTTGGCACAGCCGACCAAGAACCCTGGGATGGCGAGTAGGGTGGCCCCGGCGGCGGAGCGGAGAAGGTCACGGCGAGAGAGAGGCATGAGCATTCGGTGCCTTGGGGCTGGGGTGAGGCGGACGGGTCACCCGCCACTGCCTCTCCAAGGTAGGTGTGCCAGGAATGCCCTGCATTCGCAGGTCGCGCCAACCTGTTTGCGAGAGGCGCCAATTTGGCGCAAGCCGCATGCGAAGTGGCGCGGCTCGCGAGTGACGCCCGCGTGTGGGCAGCCTAGGATGATTGTCGGAGGTCCCAAATGACCGAAGCCCGAGACATCACCCTCGACCGTGGCTGGATCATCATGCTGCGCGACGTTGGCTTGGACCCACAGGATGTGCTGCGCCGAGCGGAGCTGTCGCTGGACCTGCTGAACCGGGAGTCCTCGCGACTGAGCGTCAGTGAGTACTTCAGGATGGTGCGCGCCGCTGAGGACCTTGCCCAGGACCCCCTGTTGCCGCTGCGGCTGGGTCAAGCGGCTAGTCCTGAGGGCTTCTCACCCCCTATTTTCGCTGCGTTGTGCAGCTCGAACCTGTCGATCGCAGTGCAGCGCATTGCCGCTCACAAACGGCTCATCGCCCCGATGCACCTGCGGTACAGCGAGACGGACCAAGGGCTGGATGTCGCCTGGGAGTGGGACGACCCCACGATTCGGTCGCCCCGTCTATTGATGGCGATGGAGCTGGTCTTTATGACGCAGCTTGCCCGCATTGCCACGCGCGAGAACATTCAGCCAACCCAGGTCGCTTGCCCGGTCGCTTTGGAGCCGGCCGAGGCCTACCAGGCGTTCTTCGGCGTCACTCCGGTGGTGGCTCCTAGGCTCAGCCTGACCTTCACAGTAGAGGACGCCCATCTGCCCTTCCTTACTGCCAGTGAAACTCTGTGGCAGACCTTCGAACCCGAGCTGCGACGTCGGGTGAGCAAACTCGAAGCCCAAGCGCTGATGTCCGTGCGTACGAGCTCGATGCTGCTCGAGTGCCTTCCTGGCGGCGAGGCGACCCTGCAGGGAACAGCCCGGCGACTTGGCGTGAGCGGCCGTACACTGCAGCGACGTTTGGCGGAGGAGGGGCTCTCCTTTCGCCAGGTCGTCCAGGCCACTCGCGAGAGGCTCGCCAGGCACTACCTGGTCAACACACACCTAAGCTATGGCGAGGTCGCGTTCCTTATCGGCTTCGACGAGCCAAGTTCCTTCTTCCGCGCCTTTCGAGACTGGACCGGAAGGACTCCTGAGTCGGTGCGTTCGGGCGCTGCCTAAAGAAAGGCCAAGCGTGCGACGACGAAGGCCCAGCCATCCGTTTGGGATGACTGGGCCGACCTTGTGGACAGGTGCAGACTAGTAGCGAGGGCAGCGGCAGTTGGCCATGTCCGTCTTCATGGCGCGGCGCATTCTGCGGTAGCGTCGCTGCGCCGTCTGCCCCGTTGTGCCTTCCATCGTCTCGACGGTTTCGCCGGAGCTGTCTGTCAGCTCGGTCACGAAGTTGAGGGATTCGTCTGCGTAGTCGGTGTCTACGATAGCGACTCCCCGGAACTCAACCAGTCGGCCGACCCGCTCTCCGTAGAAGGAGGTTGAGCCTGTGAGTTCCGGGCCATCCGTCGTAGTGACGTCGAGGTTGATCGCGACGACGTCTTCTGCGAGCTCGCCGAAGATTGCGAGGGAGACGCCGACGGAGCCGTCCTCCAACTCGCGGGCTGACAGACCCCAGATGTAGGCGTCCTCGGTGGCCGACGTGGTGTCGACCTTGCTTGTGTCCGAGGCACGGACCACGACGTCGAGGGTCTGAACGGCGACAACTTCGTCATCCGAGTTCAACATGTCCACGTCGAGCGTAACGGTGTACCCGACCGCGCTCTGGGCGAAGTTGAGGTCTTCGACGAAGAACTTGCTGGCCGTGCGGTTGACCACCGGTGTGATGGAAGCAACCTCTGTGCCATCTTCGGTGCTCAAGGTGTAGGAGGAGCTGAGGACCTCGTCGTCAGGTACTGACACCAGCTGCTTGGTGACCAGCTTGAAGTCGCCGCCTGAACGCGCCTTGCTGCGAACGAAGACGGTCAGGCTGCTCACCCCGAAGACATCCGATTCATCTGCGTCGGCGATCGACGTAGAGAAGGCATCCTCTTCGGTCTCGACTCCACCGCTGGTGACGGAGACGCTGGCCTCGTACCAGACACTCGTGAGCGTGGTTTCGGTGGTTGTAAAGTCGCTGCGCCAGCGAAGGTCCGAGCCGTCGATGTTGAGTTCGGCCTGCTCGTCGATGACGGACACGTCGCCATCAGTCTCCTGCACAGTCACATCGAAGTACTCGAAGCCTCCGATGTCGCCAGTGATCTCGAAGTCCAAGGTGAGCAGGACATGGTAGGTGTCGACTTCGCCCTCGACCGGGGTCAAAGAGGCCGTGATGAGGCCCTCTCCTTCGGAGAAGACCACGTCTGTCTCACCGCCCTCCTCCGGGTCGAGCGGGAGGACGACTTCGAATTCGTCACCGACTGCAAGGCCATCGCCGAGTCCGAGGATGACCAGGGTGGCGGTACCACCTTCAGGCTGAATCAGTAAGTCTAGGGTGCCAGAAGTGAGCACCGCCCCGCTGTGCGGCGAGGTGATGTCAAACTCGACATCGTCCCCTTCCGAACTCGTCGAGACCATGGTCAGCCCCACGGAGTCGGGGATGTCACCGCTTGTATCGATCACAACGCGATGGTTCTTTGTGCCGTCAAGGTCTGCAGCGAGCGACTTGAGGCCAACCTTCTCGACATCGGTTGCAGCATGCGCCACACCGATTGGGGTCAGTGTCTGGAGCGCCAGGGCGAGTCCAGTGGCGATGGATGCGGTCATGAGAAGCTTGTTCATTGATGCCTTCCTGGGGTGCCCAACTACTGTATGGGCCTTGGTCGCTGGTGTGACCCTTCACCGTTCCCACAGGGCCGCCCACTGGGCCATGTGCTCCATTCGCTAATGCCGAAGCACAACTTCCAGTCCGCGGCGGCACGGATGTTCCTGGAGTGGGTGGTTGATCTGAGCCGGCCTTGACCACGAAAGCGGGGGGCCCGCCACCTACTCGGTCTCCTCCAGCATCATGCGGCTACGGCCAGAAGGCACTTGGCCTATCATTGGTCATGGCAAAACCTGAACGGTACTGGAGCAAGAAATCCCCAGAGGGGGCCACCTACGACGTCATCGTCATCGGCAGCGGCATGGGTGGCATGACCACCGCCTCGATGCTGGCGAGGCTGGGCCAGAAGGTCCTGGTGTTGGAGCAGCACTATGTGCCGGGAGGCTTCACCCACGTGTTCTCCCGCAAAGGCTTCACCTGGGACGTTGGGGTTCATGCCATCGGCGAGGTCACCGAGCACGCCATGACCGGTCGTGTGCTGTCCTGGCTGAGCCAGGGTGAGTTGACCTGGTCGAGTCTAGGGAGCACGTACGAGCACTTCCATTTCCCCGATGGCATGACCATCGATTTCCCGGACAACCCGGGGCAGTTCCGGCAGAACCTCATCGATGCGTTCCCAGATGAGGTCGATTCGATCGACGCTTACTTGGCCATGGTGCGCAAGGTCGCCCACGCCATGAAGTCCTACTACATGGCCCGCATCATGCCGAGCAGCGTCGGGGTCGTGGCCGAAAAGCTCTTTGCCCGGCAGGCCCAGAAGTACCTGACGATGACCACCAAAGAGGTCATCGATGGCATCACCGACAACCCGCGTCTGCGTGCGGTCCTGTGCGGTCAGTGGGGCTACTACGGCAGCGTTCCGAGCAAGAGCAGCTTCGCCATGCAGGCGCTCGTGGCCAAGCACTTCATGTGGGGCGGCTATTACCCCGACGGCGGCAGCGCCGAGATTGCACGCACCCTGCTGAAGACCGTTGCCGACAACGGTGGCTGGACCCGCATCTGCGCGGATGTCGAGGAGATTCTTGTCGAGGACGGCGTCGCGGTCGGAGTGCGGGTCAACGGTGAGGAGCTTCGGGCCCCGCGCATCGTCAGCGCCTGCGGCATCCTCTCCACCGTCGAGCGCCTTCTCCCAGCACCCTACAACCAGGCCAAGTGGGCCCAGGAGACCAAGGAGCTTGATCCGGCTCCCGCTCACCTCTGTCTGTACCTCGGCTTTGAGGGCGACATCCGCGAGGGCGGTGCGTCGGGCGCCAACGAGTGGTTCTACGACACGTGGGACATGGAAACGGGCGACTGGCTCATCGACGCCGACGCGCCCGTTGGGGAGTCCCACTGCCTGTACTGCAGCTTCCCCTCGCTCAAGGACCCACGGCACGACCCGGGACCGGATGAGCGTCACACGGGCGAGGTCGTCACCTTCGTGCCATACGAACTCTTTGAGAAGTGGGAGGACAGCCGCTGGCGCAAACGCGGGGACGAGTACGATGCGCTCAAGAAGCGCATCCACGACGCGATGCTCAAGCAGTACTTCAAGAAGATGCCAGAGCTGGAGAAGTACCTCGTTTACAGCGAGCTCAGTACCCCCATCAGCACCCACTGGTTCTGCCGTCCGATGCGCGGCAGCATCTACGGTCTGGAGCCCACCCCCGAGCGCTTCGGCAACCCGGCGCTCCGCCCCAGGAGCGAGGTGAAGAACCTCTTCTTCAGCGGCTGCGAGGTCACGACCGTTGGTGTGATGGGCGCGATGATGGGGGGACTGCTCTGTGCGGCCGCCATGGAGCCGCGCGGGGTGTTCAATGCGGTCAGGGAGGCCGGGGCCTGACGGTGGACGCGCCTCCTGCTTGGAGATCAGTTGGTGACGGCGCCGTCCCCTGGTACCCTGGGAGTCCCCTCGTGTTTCCTGTCCCTTGACCTACTCTGGAGCTGTCCAATGTCTCGCACGCCCTGGCTCGCCGTCCCCACAGGACTCCTCCTTGCCAGTGTCAGTCACGCCGACTGCCCCGAGATTGAACCGCAGCAAGTCGCTTTCAACGCCGCCGACTACTGCGAGGCAGTGGTCGCAAAGGTCGAGGCCACCGAGGGCCAGAACGGCAATCTCGTGATCCAGCAGCCTTGGCCGAAGGAGTTCCCGAAGTTGGAAGGCGAGTGCAGCGCGTCCGCACGGTTCACGTCCGACCTGCAGAGCTATGCAAAGACGAGCTGCACACAGCTGCTCGCGAACCCCAGCTACAAGGCGCTCTTGAGCGAGGGCAAGGTCCCCAAGATCACGGTCGCCCTGAACACCAACCAGGCGGGGCGAACGCTCCAAGACGTCAGCTACGCTTTCCGCATCGAAGCGACGGCTGGCAGCGCCCCAGGCACAACCTACGAGTTGAAGCCCAAAAAGTGACCGCGGCGCTGTCGCGTATCGACGTCGGCGGACTGCCCTTCGGGCGTACGCTCGCAGCCCATGTGGCGGCGGCCGCCCCGAAGGAACCGGTCGTGTACCAGAACAGTCGGGTGTGTACCTGGCCGGCCATGGACCGATGGGGCCCAGAGGCCTTCGAGGACGTCGGGTGGCTGACGCGGGTGTACACGCGGCCCAGGACCTCCGGCCCCGTCTTTGGCCCCCTGTGGGACCCTGGGCGGCCCCTGGGCCAACTGTCCACGGTGCGGCCCGGGAACCCCCACGACACCACCAAGCTGACCCCCGCGGCGTTCTTCAGCCCCTCCGACCAGTACCATTACTACGTCGATCTGCTGGACGCGTTCTCGCCGGAGCGCGCTCGCCGGGAAGTCGTCGCCTCAGAGATCCGGCTAGAGCCCGAGGACCCCGTCTTTGTCTGGATCGGCCAAGCCGAGGTCTGTGCCCACTTGCATTGGGACACCCAGCCCAACCTGAATGCGCAAATCGTGGGGCGAAAGCGCTTCGTGCTTCTCCCGCCAGAGGCGTGGCAGGTGGCACGGCCGTTCCCTTTCTTGCACCCGGCGATGGGGCAGTGCCAGTTGGACGTGTTTGCCGACGGGATTCCCCCTGGCGCCCGCGAGGTCGTGCTGGAGCCCGGCGAGGTCTTGTACATCCCGCCCATGTGGTTCCACGCGGTGCAGGCGCTGGAGCTGTGTATCAACGTCAACTGCTTCGGCCACGCCGCACAGACCGAGGTGCTTGCGCGTGCTCTGGAAGAGATCGGCGCCCAGGAGCCTCCCGTGGACCCTCGGGGCCTGATCCTCGACTTGGTGGGACCGGCCTTCATCAAGACCTTGCTGGCGACCCGCTTTGCCACTCTCGGGGGGGCCGGGCAGCTCGCCGCACCGCGGGCCCGTGCCGTCGGGCATGAGCCTTTTGCGCGAGAGGTGGCGCGGATCTTGGCGGAACTCCCGGAGGTGACCCGGGACATTTGGGTCGGACACCTGATTGAGTTGGTGGCCTGCCACGCGGCCGGTCCTGACGGAATGACCACCTTTCTGCAAGAGCTGGCCGCCACGGGTTGACCTCCACCGCCGAGGGACGGGGACGTCGTCGATCGCCATGATGACCGCGGTCCTCCTGGGAGGCAGCCCGACTCGGCATAGCAAGAGCCTCCCTCGACGCGCCGTTATGCGGCGTTATCCAAGAATCATGAACCTGCTCTCCTCCCTCCTCTTCCTCAGCAATTTCAGCGGCTGCTCGGGCCGCCTCGATGGGGACGCGGTTCCTGGGGAGACGGACAGCGGCGTGGTCGCTGTGGAGCCCTGGTGCGCGGCGCCAGCGGAGGCGGTCACCTATGTCGACCGGGCGGAGGCCTGGGGCTTGGTCGACACCACGGACGGGGAGCCTCGACGCAAGGAAGCTGGCGCTGTGGCAGCGCTCGACCTCGACGGCGACGGCCTCGACGAGCTCATCGTGGCGCACCGCGGCCAGGGCCTCGTGCTCCACATGCGGGACGGCGAGGACGGACCCTGGTCAACGCAGGTCCTCCTCGAAGCCCGCGATCTGGCCGGTATCGCTCTGGGGGACGTCGATGGGGACGGCGATCTCGACCTTTGGACGGGGGGCTACGCAGAGCAGATGTGGCTGCTGCGCAACGAGGGCCCCGGGGAGGCCGAGGTCCTCTGGCGTTTTGAGGACGTCAGCGAAGACGCCGGGCTCCTGGCGCTGGACACGCGACCGCAGAAGATGGACGCCTCCTTCGGCGACTTCGATGGCGACGACGACCTGGACCTCTACATCGTGCACGCCGCAGGTCCGGGCGCGACCCAGGAGTGGGCCCTCGACAAGCTCCTACGCAACGATGGCGCAGGGGGCTTCGAAGATGTCTCAAGCTGGCTGAGCGCAGAGCAACGTCAGGGGGTGAGCTGGTCTCCGGCTTGGGCTGACTTCGACGACGATGGTGACCTTGACCTCTTCGTCGCGAACGCCGATCAGGCCTCGGCTGGCCCCTCACTGCTTCTAGAGAACGCGGGGCCCAGCGGTGGCGAGAGCTGGTCCTTCGTCGACCGCTCCGATGACTGCGGGTGCACCAACAACTTCAACCCGATGGGCGTCTCACCCGGTGACTACGACAACGATGGCGATCTCGACCTCTTCCTCACGAACACTGGCTCCGACCAGCTCCTGCGCAACGAGGGCGGGCTGATCTTCACCGACGTGAGTCGCGTCGCGGGCGCGATGCTCCTCGAGAGCGAGAGGCACATGACCTTCGGCTCGGTGTGGGTGGACTTCGACAACGACGGCTGGCTTGACGTCTTCGACACCTCTGGGCCCCTCTCGGACTTCCCCGACGAGGCCCTCGACGCGCAGGCCGACCGGCTCCTCCACAACCAGGCCGGGACCTTCGTCGACATCGCCCCGGAGCTGGGCCTTGATGCGCGAGGCGTCGGCCGCGGCGTGACGCGCGCGATGTTCAACGATGACGGTTTCCCCGAGCTGGTCGTGGTCAACCTGGACGGCCCCTCACACGTCTGGCAGCCCAGCTGTACGTCCGCGCGGGCGCTGGTGGTCAGCTTGCGTCAGGACGGCGGCAATACGCGGGGAGTCGGCGCGCGGGTCACGCTCGGGTTTGCCGACGGAGGCGTGGCGGTTCAAGAGATCAGTGCCAAGGCGGGCTGGGGAGGGGCCATGGAGCCGCGGGCTTGGTTCGGGCTTGCGGATCGCCGCGTAGAGAGCGTGACGGTGCGATGGCCCGATGGGGAAGTGCAGGAGGTGCAGGTCAACCCAGGCGTAGATGGGCGGATCGAGCTCGTTCGCTGAAGGCGGTGCCCGTTGGAGGGGGTCGGTAGACGCCGGCTGCTTTTTGGCGCCCGTCTTGCCCGTCTGTTCCGGCTGGCCCGTCTGTTCCGGCTGGCCCGTCTGTTCCGGCTGGCCCGTCTATTCCGGCTGGCCCGTCTGTTCCGGCTGGCCCGTCTGTTCCGGCTGGCCCGAGAGACGCCGTCGCTTCGCGATGGCGTTTCTCGTCGCTTCTGCGACGGGGCGCAGCCCTGTCGCTTAGCGTTCCAATAAACGCAAGAAACCCCGAGTGCGGAGCACTCGGGGTTTCTTGCGTTTGATTGGGCCTTTTTGGACGATGCTCGAACTTTCTGGGTGGAGGCGGCCGGCTGGGACGCGCCGATGAGGGCCGCCTGAAGAACCTCGGAGCGCCCGCTCAGGGCGCCCCGGCGAGCTCGCGTCGCTTGGTCTCCGGCGTGCTGCCCGTCCAGTTGTGAAAGGCTCGGTAGAACGAGCTCGTCTCGCCGAACCCGAGCAGGAAGCCGATCTCGGAGGAGGTGATGCTCGTGTTCCTCAGGTAGTGGAGGGCCAGCCCCCGGCGCGTCTCCTCGAGCAAGGCGCCGAAGGTGGTCTCTTCTTGCCGAAGACGGCGCTGCAAGGTCCGCTTGCTCATCGCGAGGCGCTTGCAGGTCTCCTCGACCGAGGTCCGGCCACTTGGCAGCCCCTCGAGCAGGACGGCTCGGACCTGTTCGCTCACCGGGGCAGCCGCTTCGAGGTCGTCCAGCCGCCGTCGCAGCGCCGGCTCGAAGGTCTTCCACATCTCCTCGTTGGCGGTGAGGAAGGGGCGGAGCGCATCTTCACGCGAGAAGCGCATCGTGTTGCTTCGACCCGCCGCGATGGGGACGCCGAGGAAGGCCTCGAAGGCATCTCCGTTCGGGGGCGTGACGGTCGAGCGGACCGCCAGCGGGCTGACGGGCTCTCGTGTGGCAACGCGCGCCAGCATCGTGACGTAGGCGAACTCGAAGGTGATCAGCGACGCGGGGACCGCCCGCGGCGGCTTCAGCCAGTGGAAGGTGAGGTCCAGGCCCTCGGCGTCCAGGTCCACGTCGAGACGCATCGGGGCCATCAAGCGCTTGTAGTCCCGAAGTCGCCGCGCCGCGGTGAGCAGGTCGGGACTGCACAGCGCGGCGAACACGGGCGGGGACAGCGACTCGGTCGACGCCGCCTGGATGAGGTCGAGGGGAAAGGTTGGCGTGCCCACCTCGACCTCGAGCGCGGTCCACAGCCTGAACCACTCATCGGCGGTGAGCGTCGTGGGCAAGCGGGAGAGGAGGCCCTCGGGGAGGTGGGCTCGCCGGAACAGGTCTTCGGGGTGCACGCCCAGGTCCCTGAGCAGGGGGCGCCAACCGGCTTCGAGGGGGTACGCAGCGGACTTGGACATGTGGCCTCCGCGAGCAGCCTAGCGAGGGGACCCGTCTCGAGCAATGGCGGATCGCGCCATGAAGGTATCGGTTCGTGCCATTCCGGTTGGCGCGTTTCGAAACAACGATGGCGCGATCCGACATTGCCCCCGACGTGGGTGCCTCGTAGGTTGGCAGCACCAACACCACAGGATGGATGCCCCCATGAAGAACCTCGTCTGTGATCCCAAGCTCTTCGACAAGGACCTGAGCGGGACTGTCACCATCGTCACCGGCGCGAACTCCGGCACGGGGCTCGCCACCGTGCAGCAGCTCGTGAAGCAAGGAGCCCACGTCATCGCCGCCTGCCGTCGCGTCGCCGCGGGCCAGGAGGCGGTCGGCTCTATCGAGGGCGAGCGTGGCTCGGTCGAGGTCATGGAGCTCGACCTGGCCAGCCTCGCCTCGGTGCGGTCCTTTGTGCAGGCCTTCGCCGAGAAGCACGACCGACTCGATGCCCTGGTGAACAACGCGGGGGTGATGAACACGCCCGAGGGCAAGACCGTCGATGGCTTCGAGACGCAGTTCGGCGTGAACCACCTCGGACACTTCCTGCTCACCGAGCTCCTGCTCGACACCCTGAAGAAGAGCGCTCCGAGTCGCATCGTCTGCGTCGCCAGCGCGGCACACGCGGGCATGTCTGGCAAGGTGGCGGAGCTGCACCTCGACGATCTGGACTTCGAGCGGCGCGGATACGACCCCACCCTCTCCTACAACCAGTCGAAGCTGGCCATGGTCATCTATGCTCGTCACCTGGCCGGGCGGCTCGAGGGAACCGGTGTGAGCGCGTTCTCTGTCCACCCGGGGTGGGTTCGCTCCAACCTGATCAAGCACACGATGCCGACCTGGGTCCAGAACTGGGTGATGCGCCCGTTTGGTGGGCTGATGGGCCTGATGGGGCCGGAGGAGGGCGCACAGCCGCAGCTGCACTGTCTGCTCGACGACGATGCGCCGAAGCACAGCGGAGAGTTCTACAGCCAGAACGCGATGTTCTACGAGGACAAGAAGGACAAGGCTGGCGGTTGGCCCATGCGCTCGCCCAACCCGCTCGTCTATGACGACGCCCTGGCCGCTCGGCTCTTCGACGTGAGCAACGAGCTCGTTGGACTGGCGCAGGCATGATGCGCAAGGTCGTACGGTACGGAGCCATCGGACTCGTCGCACTGGCGGCCGCGCTCGCCGGCACGGTCGCCTATGTCCTGAGTTGGCCGGACTTCGGCGGCAAGCTCGAGGGCGAGCGGCTGGAGCGGGCTGCCGCTTCGCCCCGGTACGACGGCGAGCGCTTCGTGAACGACCCTCCCCAGCTGGAGTCGGACTTCCTGATCACCTTCGAGGACATGCGGCAGGACCGGGTGCGCTCACCGCCCGAGCCCCTTCCGCTGGTGGAGCCCGATCTGACTACGGATGTGGCGCCTGGGCTGCGCGCCTGGTGGTTCGGCCACGCCACCGTGCTCATCGAGATCGACGGCTTCCGGGTGATGACCGACCCGATGCTCTCCAACCACGCCTTCCCTGTGCGCTTAATGGCGCCGGAGCGGTCCACACCGCCCCCGCTGTCGGTAGAGGAGCTGCCGCCTATCGACGCGGTGACCATCTCCCACGACCACTTCGACCACCTGGACATGAAGACCATCCAGGCCCTCGCTGAGCGGGGCACGCACTTCTACGTGGGCCTGGGTGTCGGCGCTCACCTGGAGGTCTGGGAGGTCCCGGCGGTGCAGATCCATGAGCTGGACTGGTGGGAGAGCGCCGAGCTCGGTGGCCTGACTCTGCACTGCACCCCGGCCCGCCACTACTCGGGCCGCAGGTCGATGGGCAGCCCGACCCTGTGGACCTCCTGGGTCATCGAGGGCCCCGAGCACACGGTGTTCCACAGCGGGGACTCCGGCTACGGGCCCCACTTCGCGGAGATCCGCGACCAGCGTGGTCCCATCGACCTGAGCTTCGTCAAGATCGGCGACTACGGCGCCGACCCGGGCTGGGAGGACATCCACATGACCCCGGAGAGCGCCATCCAGGCACACGTCGACGTGGGTGCGAAGACGATGCTCCCCATCCACTGGGGCATCTTCGACCTGAGCTACCACGCCTGGGACGAGCCCATCGAGCGTGCGTCGAGGGCTTCCCAGGAGCACGGCGTCGAGCTCGTCACGCCCAAGCTGGGCCAGGAGGTGGCCTTCGGCAGTGCCTTCGAGAGCAGCCGCTGGTGGGAACAGGTCGGGCAGCCCAGATAGAGCGGAGCCTCCGCTCCGGCGAGTTATAGCGTCCAGTATGGTCTGCTCGGAGCCGAAACGAGAAGACCCCGTCGAAGCAGCGCTTTGACGGGGTCTATCGATGGTGGGCGATACTGGATTCGAACCAGTGACTTCTACCGTGTGAAGGTAGCACTCTCCCACTGAGTTAATCGCCCGTGCGCTCGATTGAGCCCCACGCATATAGCGCCCGGCTCTCCAGGCGGCAAGCCCTCCGATCCACTCGGTGACGGCCCCACCAAAAAAACAGGCGAGCGGCCCCCTACATAAAGTTTCGCGTATGCAGCGCGCTCAACTCCGCCGCCCGCTCAGGCTCAAAACCCAGCCGCCGCAGCCGCACCTGCCGCCCATGGTCCATCGAAGCCTTGAGCTCCTGCACCCGCTCCCAACCCATGGCGATGTCCGCCGGCTCCCAAGAGCCTGCCGCCAGCAGAATCAGGGCATCAAAGACCTCCTCGTTCAGCCCAGCGCTGTGCTGAAGCTCCGCGTGTCGACGCTGCACAGCCTGGGCAAAGCGGCCGGTGAGGGAGGGATCCAGGCTGGCATGCCGACAGAGGTGGGCCATGCCAAAGGCCACATGCCTGGCCTCGTCCTGGGCACTCAGCTTGGCCACCTGACGCGTGATGGGGTCCGGTGCGTGGCGATGCAAGAAGCGCAGTAGCTCCAGAAAGCTCCCTTCTCCCAACACACTCAGCAAGAAGGTCGCCATCGCAAAATCTGGCTCATCTAGCAGGGTCTTCAGCGAGACCTGCCCCCCAGTCGTGCTCAACCCCAGCTCAGGCCGGCGCAGCTTGGCCCGTCGCGTGAAGACTTCGATGTGCCGGGCCTCATCGGCGGCCTGGATGGCCAGGACCTGCAGAATCTCCCTGAAGTGCGGGTGCACCTGGGTCAGAAAGCGCGAGGGCACCATCAGCGCGGCGACTTCGTTCTCAATCAGGTAGGTCATCACCTGCACGACGGCGTCTTCGATCTCCTCAGGGTGGGCAATCTCGGCTTGCCAGTCGATGGCCACGGCAGGGTCCCACTGGGCAGCGGCAGCCTGTGCGTAGATCCGAGCCGCATCATCGGTCCAGACCACGTCCTTGTCCGAGAGCGGAAAGTGAAACGCCGGTCCACCGGCCTCGACCTTGGCACCCCGTGCTGCCAGGCCCCAGCGGCTGCTTGGGTGGGCGGCGACGGCGTTGTCTTGGCTTGGATCGACACCACCTGCACGCTCTGCCCCATGCCATCGCCCTTGGTCCGCGTTGCCCCGTGTGAGCACACATGCGCCAGCGAGGGCAGTACACCCATGCCCTTGGGCGCGGGCCCAGGCGCCGAGGTGGATCTGGAGTGCCGGCGCGTCCCCAAGGACACGCAGGGAGCCGCCCGTTGGAAGCGCACGCAAGGCCCGCTTGACCAAGAGGTGGGCGCCCTGGTCCATGCCCAGAGTCCCCAGATTCACCACGGCGCCGGCGCTCACCGGGTGCCGTCCTGGTGCTCAGCGATGGTGGCGGCGATGAAGTCGCGCACGGTCTGGGCACCTGAGAAGCTCAGGTCATCCACAGAACGCTCCAGCTGGGCAAAGCCCGAGAGGCGACCGGGCTTCCACTGCTTGAGCCCCTCCAGATCCAGCAAGGGCCGCACAATGGGGTCGTCATAGCGCTGTGCCAGAAGCAGCTCGGTGAAGCGCTCGCAGACCACGGGGTCCACGTCGTCCAGGGCGGTGAAGATGCAATGGTCATACTGGGGAGTCTGGAAGGCGATGGTGGTCGCCCCCGAAGGCAAGGTGCCCTCGGCTGTGAAGGCCAGGTGGTTGCCGTCGATCATGGCAGCCGCGTCGATCTCACCGGCCATCAGTGCACGGGCGGCATCGCGCTCTCCACCCACGTGATCCCCGTGCTTGCCGAAGAGCACATCAAAGACACGCACCTGAACGTCTTCGCCCAGGACGAGCCCGGCCTCCTGAAGCGCCAGAAGGGGAATGAGCGTGGCCTGGGGGGAGTCGGGTGCGCCGACGCCAACGGTCTTACCGCGCAGATCCTGCAGCGAGGCAATTCCGCTGTCCGAGCGGGCGACAAGGAGGCTGGTCAAGTCGCAGTCCGTGTCGCGCATGCAGAAGCCGCTGGCGTTTCGACCCAGTGCCTCCGCAATCCTGCGCACCTGAACCCACGCCAGGGGGGAGTTCCAGGCCACGTCGTATTCGCCCCGAAAGTGGCCTTCGACCTGCCGTTCGTAGTTGCTGTACAGCACAAAGTCGAAGGCGAAGTCCTGGGTCTCCAGCCAGGTCTTGAAGCCCTCCCAGATGGTCACGACCTTTGGGTCGTAGGCCACGGCGCCAAGGGTGAATGGGGTGGTCATTAGAACAGCTCCATGCCGCAGATGGCTTTGCCGACAAAGTCGTAGAGGACATCGGATGTAGGCGCCATCACAGCGCCTGCTTGGGCGTCTCGGAAGTAGCGGTCCACGCCCAGGTCCTTGCGGTAGGCGGCGCCTCCACAGACGCGCATGCAGGTCGCGGTCACGTCCAGAGCAGCCTCGTTTGCGGCAGCTTTGACCTGCAGAATACGGAGCATGGTGTCGGGCCGGTTGGAGCCGGCGGCGGCCATGGTGTCCAGCCAGAGGGCGCGGGCGGAGTCGGCCTGAATGTGGGCCTGGGCCAGGTAGGAGCGCAGGGTGGGGAGCTCACGAAGAGAGGCCCCCATGTGCTCCAAGCGGGTCGCCGAGACGTGGCTGATGGCGCCGCGCAGAGCGCCTTCCATCAGTCCGATGCTGCAGGCTGCGTTCATGAGCTGGAAGGCCGGCAAGACGGTCCCCATCATCACGTCAAAGCCACCGCCGTCTGGGCCCAGCTGGTTCGCGGCTGGGATGCGCACGCCCTCGGCGCTCACCGGTGTGGAGTCGTTGCCCCGAAGGCCCAAGCCATCAAAGCCGCCGGCGATGCTCAGTCCCTCTTGGCCGCGCTGAACGAGCCAGATGGTGCTCGCGGCCGGGTCGTCCAAGGACTGGCTGGACCAGATGTAGGCGTGGGCGTGGCTCGCGCTGGTCACCCAGCTCTTGCGAGCGTCGAGGGTGACGGTGTCCCCCTCGGAGCGCTTGGCGGTGGAGACCGGGGCCCAGAAGTGGCTGCGGCTGCCGGACTCGGAGAAGGCCAGGGTGCTGAGGTGTTCGCCACGGGCGACCTCTGCGTTTGCCTCAGCCGAGCCATAGGCGGCGAGCACCGCGGCACCGGCGTAGTGCATGCAGGCGACCATGGCGGAGGTGCCACACTCCTGCGCGATGCGCTCGACCACCCTTGCGGCGTCGAAGATGGTCCCGCCCAGGCCACCGTGCTCCGTCGGCGTGATGAGGCCAAGCAGGTTGGCCTGGCGCAGAGCGTTCACGGTGTGGGTCGGGAAGACGGCGCTGCCGTCAATGTTGTTGGCCTGCTGGGCGATAACGCCGGCGGCGAAGGGCTCCAGGCGAGCGAGTGCGCCTTGGACTGAATCGGTCATGCAAAAACTCCGGGCGCGGACCCCGGAGCCGAGGTCAGCGCATGGTCTGCGGGCTGGTGTGTTGCCCGGAGACTCCGGGCAGTGGACCAGCTCAGATGTGGGTGGTGTGGGACATCGGAAACCTCGTTGGCACCGGTCGGAACGACCGGGGACTCCAGGGCCCGATGGGCCATAGAGACCCGTGGAGTTTGGGCGGTGGGCGATGGGCTGTCAACAAGGCCGATTCCTTTGACGTGCACTGGACAAACCAGGGACAAAGCCCCCAGGCTGCTGAAGGCTTGGTAGAAAGGAGCCCTACATGAAGGTCAACCCCTACAGCACCTTCCATGGCAACGCGGAAGAGGCCATGCGCTTCTAGACTCAAGCGCTCGATGGAAGCCTTGGACCCATCAACCGCTTCGGGGAGATGCCGGGAGGTTCACCCCTGAGCGAGGACATCAAGCAGCGCGTGATGCACCGCTTCGGTGCGCAGTGGATGATCAACTGCGTTCCGGCCTAAGAGGCCCTCAGATCTCGCTTGCAGGCCGGCCCGGCCGCTCCAAGCTCACCTGACCCAGCTTTCCGCTGCGCAGCTCCTTGACCAGGACCTCGCTGGCTTTCTGCATGTCGACGATGCCGCCCTTGCGCATGCAGCCACGCTTCTCGCCGATCTTCTCGATGAGCAGCTCCGGCGTCTCTGGCATTTCCTTGAGCTTGTAGCGCTCCAGGACCAGGTGCGGGTAGTGCGCCATCAGCGTCTGAGCGGCGAAGACAGCCAGCTCCTCATAGACCACCACGTTGTCCGGGATGGAGCCCATCATCGCCAAGCGCAGACCACACTCCGGTGGGTCCAGTCGAGGCCAGAGAAAACCAGGCGTGTCCATCAGGATGTAGCCGCCCTTGATCTCAATGCGCTGCTGCCGCCGGGTCACCGCAGGGATGTTTCCGGTCTTGGCCAGGGTGCGGCCCGTCAGGGTGTTGATGATGGTGGACTTGCCGACATTGGGCACGCCGAGAATCATCGCCACGATGGGCTTGGAGGCGTTTCGGTCCGCCGGCATGAGCTTTCGACCCAGGCCCAAGATGCGCTTGGTGGCCTTGGGCTGCAGGCGCTCGTGGGCGACGGCGACCGTTCCAGGTTGGGCGTTGAACCAGTTGATCCACTGACCGGTCACGTTGGGGTCGGCCAGGTCCTTCTTGTTAAGGATCTTGATGCATGGCGTGTCTTTGCGCAGCCCCACGACCAGAGGATTCTCGGAGCTGTGGGGCAGGCGCGCGTCCAAGACCTCGATGACCAGGTTGACCTGGCCCATGGCCTTGGCGATCTCTCTGCGCGCCTTGTTCATGTGTCCGGGGAACCAGTTGATGGCCACGAGACCCTCCAGTGCGGGCGCCTGTATTGCCCGAGCCCCTCCAGGTCACGAAGACTTGCCAGCCACGGTGCCCACGATAGCCCCACACCATGCTCCTGCTCGCAGCCCTCGCCAGCACACTGTCCTGCACGCAGGCCTCGAGAGAGGAGCCTGTTCGCGTGGTTGCGGCCGCCAGCTTGGGGCCCGCGCTCTCGCCCATCTTGGAGGCGTGGAGCGAGGACACCCAACACACCAGCGCCCTGAGCACCGCCGGGACCCCGCGCCTGGTCTCCCAGCTCCAAGCAGGTGCTCCCGCCGATCTGGTGCTCACCGCAGACCCCACCTGGATGCAGGTCTTGGTGGACGAAGGGCTCGTCGTCGAGCCGCAGCTTCTGCTCACCAACAGCCTGGTCCTCGTGGTGCCTGTGCAGAGCTCCGTCCGGACGCTCTCTGAGCTCCAAGGGCCCATCGCCCTGGCCGGTGAGCAGGTGCCCGCCGGTCGCTATGCAGAACAGGCCCTAAGAGCGGAGGGTCTCTGGGCCAGCCTGTCCCCCCAAGCGCGGAGGGGAGACAACGTTCGAACGGTCTTGGCCTGGGTCTCCCGCGGCGAGGTCAACGCGGCTGTGGTCTACGGCTCCGATGCCCACGGCAACCCGGACGTACGCGTCTTGCACAGCTTCCCTCCAGAGGCCCACGCCCCCATCGAGATCTGGGCCGCCAAGACACCCCAAGCCCAGGACCATGGGCTGCTCTCCCTCCTGATGGAGCCCGGCGGCCAGGCACACTTCGTCGCCGCGGGTTTCTCCTCGCCCTCGTTGGCCGCACCATGAGCGCCGTCTGGCTCTCTCTGCAGGTCGGCCTGCTCGCAGCCGTCCTCGGCCTGCTCCCGGCGATGGCCCTGGGGTACTTGCTGGCTCGCAAGCGCTTTGTTGGACACGGACTCCTGAGCGCCGTGGTCCTGGTGCCGATGGTCCTGCCTCCGGTCGTCACAGGTCTGCTTCTTCTGGAACTCGTTGGGAGAAACACCGTTTTGGGCGGCGCATTGGCCAGCATTGGCTTGCCCCTGAGCTTCTCCTTCGGCGGGGCGGTTTTGGCGGCCCTGATTGTGGGGCTGCCCCTCTACGTCTGGTCCGCCCGCGCAGCCTTCACCGCTGTGGACCCCCGCTTGGAGGAGCTTGCGGCCACCCTGGGCGCGCCCCCCAAAGCCCAGCTCTGGCGGGTCACGCTTCCCTTGGCCCTCCCGGGACTGGCCGCCGGTGCTGTGCTCGCCTTCGCCCGAGGCCTGGGAGAGTTTGGCGCCACCGCCGTGTTGGCCGGCAACATCGAAGGGGAGACCCGCACCATCTCCTTGGCCGTCTACCAGCTCTTGGAGGACCCCAGCGCCAGCGGAGTCAGCCTGCTGGTGGGAGCCAGCGTGCTCTTGTCTCTGGGAGCCCTCTTGGCCTTTGAGGCACTCAACCGCTGGCAGCAGAAACGCCTGGAGCAGCCATGATCTCCGTGGATCTGCACCTCGCCCGAGGTCACCACATCGCCTTTGAGAGCCGCGCGCAGCGCGTGGGCATCAGCGGGGCCTCGGGGGCGGGAAAGAGCACCTTGCTGCGCTGTATCGCCGGGTTGGAGAGCGCCACCGGCAGGGTGACGCTAGGGGAGCGGGTACTCCAAGACGCCAACACCCGGGTACCGGTCTGGGAGCGCGGGGTGGGCTGGGTCCCGCAAGACGCGTTGCTGTTTCCCCATCTAAGTGTGGCTGAGAACCTGCGCTTTGGGGGAGGGGACGCCAGTCAAGCCCTGGCCATCGCGAAGGACTTGGAGATCCCGCACCTGATGGACCGGCGCCCCAGAGCGCTCTCCGGTGGAGAGCGTCAACGTGTGGCCCTGGGGCGGGCCCTGCTCAGCGAGCCCAAGCTGCTGCTGCTCGACGAGCCCTTCTCCGCCTTGGACGCCCCCCTCAAAGCACGGGTCATCTCGGTGCTCAGTGACTGGCTCGAGAAACACGACATACCGCTGCTTTTGGTCTCTCACACCCCATCGGACTTGGTCTTGTGCGGCGAGCACCAGGTCGCCAGCGCCGCGGGCTTTGGGCCGGCTGCATAATCTCTCCTGCCTGCGGCTCAGGATCCCCAGGATACGCCACTTGCAGTGCTGAACTCCCTACGCAAGCTCGTGTTCTCCGACCGCAGTCGGCCCTTCGTGGCCGTGCTGATCATCGGCTACCTGATCTGGATGGGCTGGGCCTACTCCAAGGTCTCGACTTCGCGCACCAAGGAGGTCAAAGCCTGCACCGAGCAGCCCGAGAGCTGCCGCAGCGAGAAGGTCTTCCTGGCGCTGACCGAGGTCCGTGAGGTGGGTCCTGCGACCATCACAGTGCGCAAGTCCACCGTGGATTACGTCATCGCTGGTGTGGAGGGACCGGTTCACGAGACGGAGATTCTCTCGGTCATCGCGACCATCCCGGACTCCCCAGATGAGCCCTTCCAGGCCGTCTCTTGGGAGCACCACCCGCTCCGGGCTTGGAAGGTGCGCCTCTCGCTCCTGGGTCTGGTGCTCGCAGGTGGCGTGACCCTGGCCAGCTTCCGAATCGAGAACAGAAGGGTGGTGGAGCGTGGCTGATCTCGTCACCCACATGGCCACCGCCTTGCTCTTCAAGGCCGCCGCAGGCCGCAAGCACACCGCATCCTTCACCTTGGGGACCGTGCTGCCCGACCTGGCCGGCCGCGTCCCCGGCATTGTCTTGGTCAAGCTGGTCGGCTTTGGCTTGCCCATCCCCGAAGGGTTGACCCACGCCCCCGGGGTGCTGCACATGCCCTTCGGGATGCTGCCGCTGTGCGTGCTCTTGGCCCTGGTCTTCCCCGAGCTGCAGCGTCCCAAGATCGCCGCCAACTTCTTCGGGGGCTGCATGCTGCACATGGCGGTGGACCTGCTCCAGCACCACACGGGAACGGGCTACCCGCTGCTCTTTCCCTTCTCCAACTGGCACTTTGAGCTGGGTTGGATCGGGACCGAGGCCACGGTCTTGCTCGCACCCATCATCGCGCCAGTATCGGTGCTGGCGTGGTGGTTGAGGAGCAAGTGGGACGCGAAGGGAGCGAGGGGCTCAGCCGAAGTGTAGTGCGCTGACCCGAAAGCCCATGATCTCGTTGCTGTAGCTGACCTGCACCGCTGCATCCTCGCCAGCGCCTGCGACGACCATCAGGGGCAGCAGGTGCTCCTCTCGAGGGTGGGACTCCAAGGCGCTCGGGGCACGCTTCCAGTGGGTCAGAGCGGCCCACCGTTTCTCTGCGGACATCGGCGCCAGGCTGTGGATCCAGGCGTCGAAGCGTTGGGAGTGCGTGCTGGCCTCGGGGCGGCCAAACATGCGCAGGTTGTGGAAGCTCAGGCCGCTGCCCAGGATGAGGACACCCTGCTCTCTGAGGGGAGCCAGCGCTCTGCCCAGCTCCAGGTGCGCTTTGGGGTCCAGGCCCTGGATGAGAGAGATTTGGAGGGTGGGGATGTCCGCTTTGGGCCAAGCCACCATCATCGGAACGAAGGTCCCGTGGTCGAATCCCCGCGTGGGCTCCACAGCCGAGGCCAAGCCGGCGCTGCGCAGCAAGTCCTGAACCTGGGCAGCCAGTTCCGGGGCCCCGGGAGCAGGCCACTGAATCTTGTAGGTGTGCGGCGGGAAGCCGCCGTAGTCGTAGAGCATGCCGGGCTGGGCAGCGCCTTGGAGGGTGGGCACCTTGGCCTCCCAGTGGGCGGAGACCATCAAGACGGCCTTGGGCGGGGCAGGCAGGCTACCCGGCAGGTCCTCCAGGTATTTGCGCAGGGGCGCGTAGCTGGCGTTTGGTGCGAAGGGTGAGCCCTCCATGACGTGCCAGGGGCCGCCGCCATGAGGGAAGTAGATGGCCGGTTGTTTCATGCAAAGAACGTAGGCGCCAGCGCACCCCTGCGAAGGGCTCAATTGTTGACTACAGCTGCTCAGTTCTGGGCCTCCAGCTCCGCAGCCAAGTCATGTAGCCACTCCTCCAAGTTGGTGTAGCCGTTCGAATCTCTGTCTCCGCTGGGGTCCTCGGGCAACACCAAGACCTGCTGCCGGGTTCCCATGGACTCGAGGGCGGCCCAGCCTCCCACATCGGCTACCCGGTCGATGATGCGGCCCTCACCGTCGGCGAGTTCTTGAATGACCCGGGTGTCGACGGGGTCTCGCTGGGCTGGCCGGCTCCCCACCTGATTAGGCAGGGTCTGCAGCAGCCCTGCGTTGGCCTCGGTGAGCAGGGGTGTGACGCTCACCGGGATGTCCTCCACCAGCACCTCGTCCCGTCGACCCAGCACTTCCACGCCGCCATCGTCCCAGGAACTCAAGGCCCGCAGGTAGACCTGGGTGCCATCCTTGGCGCTGCGATCGATGAGCACGGTGCTGTGGTCCAGGGGGGTGTCTGCGCCGGGGATGAACAAGCACTCTTGCAGTGCCATCAGGGTGGGGCCGGAGCGCTCTTGGTCGAAGAGGGTCACCGGCCAGCGTCCGGGGTTGTAGACCAGCAGGTTGCTGAAGAGCGCGCTGCTGTCGCCCTTGGAGATGGGGTTCCGGTCGTGGTTGTGCGCCAGAACGCTGTGGTGCACGCTGACCCGCCGGGTGTGGTCGCCCACCAACAAGGCCTTGGAGTGGGCGCCTTCGGGGTGCACGCTCTCATTGAGGGCCTCGCTGATTAATGCGTAGCTCAGGGTCACGTCCCGCACGCCGGGGTACCAGGTAGAGAACTGCTCATCCACTGACCAGCTAAGGGAGACGTGGTCTACCACCACGTTGTAGACCGGGAGATCCCCGCTTGGTACGCCAATGATGGCGATGGCGTCCCGGTTCTCAGGGGCCGGTCCCGAGGCATCGCCGCCGGGCCGAATGGCCAAGTGTTGGATGAGCACATCGTGGGTATTCACCACCAAGCCGGCGCCGGCCAGGGTGATGCCCGGAGGGGGAGCGCTCTGACCGGCCAGGGTCAGGAAGGGCTCCTGGATGCTGAGGTTCTCCTCCAGGCGAATCACCCCGGCCACCTCGAAGAGCACTGTGCGTGGTCCGGGGGTGGCCAAGGCCTCGGCCAGTGAGCCAGGACCGCTGGCCGCCAGGGTGTCTACGATGAGAACCTCGCCCCCGCGACCGGCGACGGTGTCTGTCCCAAAGCCTTGGGCGCCTGGGAACACCGGCAAGCTGTCCGACAAGTCTCGGTGGCTGTCACTCAGGTCGGGGAGGGGGCCGCAGCCCAGCAAGAAGAGCATGCCTCAGCTTGCCATACATCTCAGGTGGGCAGCCCCACTAGGTAGATCCCTTGCCCCGTCTTGTTCTTGGCTTGACCCTTCTCCCAGGTGTAGTCCGGCCGCTCCAGCCCTTCCAAGAGCTCATCCAGGTCCTCCAACCCATAGATGCGGGGCATGGAGGCTTGGCCATCCCAGGCATAGAAGATTGGAATCAGGGGAACGCAGAAGGTGAAAAAGAGCTGATTGAAGCTCAGGGGCCGCACCTTCAGACTCATGAAGAGCGACATAGCGCCAGTGATGCTCAAGCCGATGGGAAGGCTGAAAATCCACAACCAGAAAGGCATGGTGTTGTCGGCCATCTCGTAGATCAAGATGGGCTGCTTAGAGTCCACCGCCGAACTCAGCACAGCTTTGGCTTGTTCAGGGCGAAGGTGATGAAAGGAGTTCACCATGGTCTTCAAGCCAGCAGGAGCCTGGGCCAAGTCTGTCGCATCAACCGACTCCCGCTTGTAGTGCGCCGGTCCATCGGAGTAGCGTTCCATGGCGTCGGGATTTGGGTACAGGTCGGTCATGGTGAGCTCGGCCTGCTCCAGGCCAGGGCTGCCACGCAGGTGGGCCAGTACGTCGGGCATGACCCCGCCGCTGCCGGAACCCAGGTCGACAATCTGGGTCAGCTTCTGCTGCTTGAGGGTCTTGGCGACCAGGTCACCCAGCACCTCGGGGATGCCAATCAGGCGTGCAAAGACCACGATGTTGTTGGTGACGCAGGCACGCAGCCAGGAGGGGAAGGAGGACAGATCTTCGAACTCCAAGACATGGCGGCGCTTCATGTTGACCTCTGTGGTGGCAGCATTCTAAGCATGTTGGCGCACCGAGGTCTGCGGTCTCTTGTCACACTTTTACTAGGCCAGACCTGGCTCAGCCCAGGGCAGCCCGCCATTGGGAAGGGGGCTGGCCCATCTCCCGCTTGAATGCCCGGCTAAAGGCGGCCTCCGAGGCGTAGCCGACGGCCTGTGCCACCTCGAAGAGTCCAGCGCCGGGGTCCTGCATGGCACCGCAGGCCACGGTCATTCGCCAACGGGTCAGGTAGGCCGTCGGTGTCTCGCCGAGCAAGGCCTGAAAGCGCTGAAAGAAGGAGCTCCTGGACATGCCGGCGCGCGCAGCCAGAGTCTGGGCCGTCCAGGCGTTCTGGGGAGACTGATGGAGCAGCGCCAGAGCGCGGCCGATCTGGGGGTCACTGAGCGCTTGGAGCCAGGGTGGGGGACTGTCCTGCGCTGCCATGCGCCGTAGAACCTGAATGAAGAGCACCTCGGCCAGCCGACCTGCGATGGCCTGGCCTGCGCTTCCTTGTGTTTGGCCGCCGACGTCTTCTGCGAGCATGCGCAAGCTGGTGTCCAACCACGGAGCCGTGCTGCCGGAGGCTGCATGCAGCACCCCAGGCAGGTGCCTGGCGATGAAGGGTGCAGCACCGGGATCAAAGGTGAGGGTCCCGCAGAGCAGAGCGGTCTGCTCGCCATCGGCGTTGTTACTCAGGCAGGGCAGCCCGTCGTCTCCGACGGGGGCTTGAAAGCGTGTGATGTGGCGTGCCGGGCCGGCTTGGGCGTCGCTGATGATGTGCTCCTGGCCCTGCATCATCACGGCCAGGTCTCCGGTCTCCAGACGGATGGGCTGCTGGCCCTTGGCACGCAACCAAGCCTGGCCCTGGGTGACCACGTGAAAGATGGCGCGCTCGGAGCCGAGGGTGTGCACGCCCCAGGGAGCCTGGAGCTGTGCGCGGGAGAAGATGCTGCCTTGCAGGCGCAGCGTCTTCAGAGTGGTGAACAGGGCTTCCATACTTGCCATTGAAGGTGAGGTCATCCTAGCGTACTTGGAGCACCAAGCCGTAGGCCAGCTCCTCTTCTCCGGTGGGCATCAGGGCGGGAGCGAGGCGGGCTTGGCGCTTGGGTGGGTGTCCGTTGTCCGTGTTGAGCTGCTTGGCCTCGCGAAAGGCGTCGATGGCAAAGCCTGTGTTCATCACCAACACGGAGGCGAACATCAGGTTGAAGAGCTTGGGGTCGTAGGTCTTCAACCCTTCCCCAAAGAAGGCGTGGGACTGCTCGACGACGGTCAGGCCCACAGCCCCAACCAGGAAGGTGGCCCCCAAGGCTGGGCGCTGTCCGTTGTAGATGTACCCGGCGCCTGGCAGGAACCAGTTCAGGCCGGCGGCCAACCAGGGGCGCTTGCGCTTGGCCAGCTCTGCGCTCTCCAGCGGGAATTCGCCCAAGGCGGGGTGCTGCATCGGCTGTGTGCTGGCCACAAGATGGCGCGTGGGAGCTTGCGAAGCCGGGGCCTCCGATGCCAGAGCGGGGGAGGCGAGAAGAAGGGGAAGAAGGCTGAGCATGAGGTTCTCCTTGGGTTCCCATCCAAGGTAGAGCCTTGCTCTGTGTGCTCCCATGGCCCAGCGTCCGGGCCCTTTGACTCAGCGTCCAGAAGGTTCCTTTCCCCTTCAGGGTGCCGTCGATAGCCCTCTCAGCGCGTCCTCGATCTGAGCGACGAAGGCATGAGGCTCGTACACGCTGGGGAGGCCATGCCAAGCCTGGTTCTCTCCAGTCCGCACCGCGAGGGTTGGGTAGGACCTCACGCCCATCGAGCGGGCACGACGCACCTCCGGCTGGACGAGCGGGTGCGTCTCGTTGGTCTGTGGGTAGTCGGGCAGCTCCAGAGTCTCGGCCAGGGAGCCTGCGAGCCCTTGTACGGTCTCAAGGTCGCCCAGATCGGCGCCCAGTGCGAAGTGGGCGTGACTCAGGCTGTGGGCAAAGTCCACGGCTTTCTCGGGTGCTTGAAGCTGCATCTGGAGGATCGCCCGGATGGGGGGCGCAGAGTTCGAGATGACATGTGGCTTGGCGATGAGCTGCCAGAAGGCCTCCGAGAGGGGCTGCCCGGTGACCTGGGTCATGCGCGGCGCAGCACCTCGGATGTACTGCTCCATGCCCTTGTAGGGGCCAACGCGTGCACCGAGCACCAAGCCGCCCATCACAAGCTCAATGGGCAGCTCAGGGTGTGTCTCTTTGAGAAGGCGCATGGCGGGCAGCAGGCCGAAGCACCAGCCGCAGAGAGGGTCAAAGGCGTAGAGCAGCATCAGAGAGCGGAGTTCGGCCCGCCATGGGCGCCGACATCGCTGGTGCTGCCGTCGGTGTCCAGAATGCTGGTGTCCCCAGCGTCGATCAAGGTGCTGGCGCTGCCCAGGGTCAGGTCCCAGTCGCTGGGGTCGGTGCTGCTCACATCGGTGTAGATCGGATCCACCGTCGTGTAGGTGCCGTTGGGGACGCGGGTGGTGCCGCCAGACCAATACAGATCGCTTGTGCTCGGCACGTTGGCGTAGTGGTTGCTGTAGTCCCAGTTCAGGGTGCCAGCATAGCCCGAGGTGTAGGCGTAATCGTTGTAGTAGATCGCGCCGTACTCATAGCTTCCGTAGGCCTCGTTTCCGACCACGTTTGTGTTCACGACGTCGTAGTCACTGGCATAGGCGGCGTGGAAGACGCCGCTGTACATGTAGGTCGCAGTGTCCGTGATGTTGTATGCGATGTCCACGTTCTCCAGGAACATCTCGGTGCCGTAGTAGCCGTAGAGCCAGCCGTGGTGGTAGCTGGTGTAGGCGCTGGCGTAGGCGACCTCGTTGCCGGCCAGGATGACGTTCTGGAGTTCGGTGTTGGTGCCGTAGATGCTGTACATCCATGCGCCGTAGTTCACGTTTACGTCGGCCATGGTGTTGCCGTAGAACTCGGCGTTGCGAATCTCCACGTCAGATGTGTAGGAGGTGCTGTAGGAGGCCGTGTAGAAGCCCAGCGCGCCGTAACTGTATCCGTAGCCAGCGGAGAAGGTCACGTCGTTGTCCGCCACGTACAGACCGTCCACGCTCAACCCGTCCGAGGCTGAGGTTCCGTAGTACTGGTAGTCGTAGGCGACCATGCCGTACATCGCATCGTATGGTGCCCAGGTGTTGTCCGTGATGGAGATGTCGCTCAGCTCCAGGGAACCGTAGCTGTTGTGGAACATGCCGGTTGCATCGCCGGAGTAGGTGTTGCTGTACAGATCCACCCCGTCCGCTTCGAGTTGTGCGTAGTAGCCGTACCAAAAGGAGCCGTTGATGTAGCTGGATGCGGGGGCATTCAGGCCCGTCACGTCCATGTCCTGCATCTCGTGGTCACCATCGTAGCCGTAGCCAAAGGCACCCAGGCAGATGGAGGTGCCGCAGTCCACGGTGTCTACCGTCGTCTCAATCAGCGATGTATCGGAGTAGCCTGCGTAGACCGCGCCGCCGTAGGTGGTCGCCACAGCCGCGTCGATGTTGCTGAAGTGGGTGCCTTCCGCCTCCAGGTTGCCTTGGTAGACGTAGAGCGCGCCGCCGTAGCAGACCGAAGAGGTCGTGCAGGACATGCTGTCGAAGGTGATGTCTTGCAGCACGGCATCGGAGTAGTACAGATACAGACCGGGGCCCGTGTAGTTGCTGCCGTTCTGCAAGGTGAGGTTGCGCAGCTCGATGTCCTCGCCCAAGCTGGCGCTCACGACGGAGCCGCTGGAGGAGCCGTCGATGGCGACCGTGGAGGAGGCCTCGCCTTCCAAGATGGCGTCTACGCCACCAAAGTCGATGTTCTCGTAGTAGGTGCCTGCGGCCACGCAGATCAGGTCACCGTTGGAGGCATCGTCCAGTGCGTCTTGGATGGTGGTGTAGTCCGTGCCCACCCACGCAGCGCCATAGTCCGTGTCCCCATCACAGTTGTTGTCTACGCCGTCGCAGACCTCGTCCGCGCTGGGGTAGACCGAGTCGTCTGTGTCATCGCAGTCGCTGTTGTCGGAGCTGGTGCTGCTGGGGGCATCACAGGCCGTGGTGGCCGTGGCGCTGCTGTCTCCGTAGCCGTCACCGTCGGAGTCGGTGTACCAGTCTGTCGCATCAATGGCGCCCGACTCGTCCACGCTGCCATCGCAGTCCTCATCGTCCCCGCCGCAGACCTCGTCGGCGTTGGGGTTGGTGTCTGCATCCCCGTCGTCGCAGTCCTTGGCCTTGGCGACGTACCCAGTGGGCTTCTCGCATGCCTTCAGGTCGTAGTCCGGGTTGCCAAATCCATCGGCGTCGGCGTCCACGAACCACCGCACGCTGTCCACTGCGGTGGACTCGTCTACATCCCCGTCGCAGTCCTCGTCCGTAGCACCATCGCAGTACTCGTCTGCGGCGGGATTGACATCGGCGCGGGCGTCATCGCAGTCCGTGTCATCGGCGGTGTAGCCGCTGGGGGCATCGCAGGCCTGGGTGGTGACAGCGAGGTCACCGTAGCCGTCGCTGTCGCTGTCGGCGTAGAAGGTGGCTGCGTCGATTGCGGTGTCCTCGTCGACAACACCATCGCAGTTGTTGTCGATCGTATCGCAGAACTCCAGCTCATCGGGGTTCATGTTGACGTTGGTGTCATCGCAGTCCTCACACGCTGCGAAGCCGTCCCCGTCTGCGTCGTCGTAGCCCACCGAGCCATCGCAGTTGTAGTCCACCGGGTCGGTGCAGTCCTCCTCTGGGGCGCCGGGGTAGATGGCGGTCTCAGAGTCATTGCAGTCGCCGCCGGACTGGGTGCTGTTGGTGAAGGGCGACTCGCAGGCCGAGATGGCCTCGCCGCTGCCAAAGCCGTCTCCGTCTACGTCCTGGTACCAATCGGGCGCGTCCGTCGGGTCATCGTCGATCGAGCCGGAGCAGTCATTGTCCAAGCCGTCGCAGACCTCCAGGCCATCGGGGTTGACGCTCGCCTCAGCGTCGTCACAGTCCCCACCTTGGTCCACGTGACCACTGGGCGCCTCGCAAGCCGTGATTCCTGCCGCTTCCTGACCAAAGCCGTCCCCGTCGGCATCTGGCCACCAGGTGCTGGGGTCGGTGCAGTCTCCGGCCAGGGCGCCGGTGTCGGTGCTGGGGTCATCCTTGGCGCGGCAGGCAAAGACGGAGAGCAGGAGCAACAGGGTCATGAGGAATCCAGGCGTGGCCGCCATTGTAGGGCAGCGGCGCCCGTAAGAGTAAGTCTTTCCTGACGGGGGGAGGGGGCGTGTTTCGCGCTCCCTGCGCTAGCTTGGCGCGCAGGTGCTCACCCCAGCGCCAACCACGTCAAAGCCCACATCGCTCATCACCTTGGTCATGGTGGTGCCCTTCACTTCGTACACATCGGTGCTCTGGCCCATGCCGTAGACCCGCACAAAGAGATAGAAGGCACCGTCCCAGTTGGCGAAGGCGAAAGCGTCAATGTCTGTCGGAGAAGGGAAGCCTGGCAGCTTGACGCGCTCCACAATGCCGCTGCCACCCAGGTCGATTCGCGCGACTTGCGCGGGTTGCTCCAGGGGCAGGAAGGCCCACAGCTCGCCCTCTCCGTTTCCGGTGAGCTCGGACTGGCTCGGGAGCGTCGTGAGCACCTTCCGCTTCCAGGTGCTGGTGTCCAGGCTGGCGACCTGTTTCTCGTTCGCGATGTAGAGCTGGTCCCGCCAAGTGTCGGCGTCGTCGCTGGCAAAGCCCATGCCGAAGCTGCCGAAACTTCCCGAGGCGTAGGAGGTCGGCGTGCAGGCCATCGTCTCCAGATTGACCTCGTAAACGCTGTTGTCGCTGTAGCGTACATAGGCCACGCCATCGCGGGCGACGGCCATACTGTTTGGGGAGCTGATCCAGTCACACTCCAGCGTTCCTTGGCGCTCGAAGCTCAGGGTGTCCGGGTCAAAGAGATACAAGCCCTCGTCGTCTCGACTCACGACATAGATCAGATCGCTGGTGCCTTCACAGTCGTCTTCCGGTGCCGGATCAACCTCCTCGACCGGCTCCTCCTCTTCGGGGGCCTCCTCCTCGGGCACCTCTGCAGGGCCTGTATCGGCAGTGTCTCCGGTGTCCCCGGTGTCGTTGAGCACGCCGGTGTCATCCCAGGGGGATGCGGTCGGGTCCTGCATGGAGTCCAGGCCGAATTCGTGGGAGCAGGCGAGAAGAAGCAGCAACATGAGGGGACCTCCTGCAAGCACTGTGGGCCAAAGCAAGGGTCACGAAAAGCAAAGTGTATTGATGCTCAGGTTCGAGAAATCTGAAGCTTGTCCAGAAAGAGCTCGGCGGCCCGCCCCAGCTCCTTGTCTTTGCGCCACACCACTTGGGGGTTGTAGGTCCAACGCTTTCCCTCAATGACCGCCAAACGGCCGGCGTCCAGGTCCTCCTGCACCAGGTGCAGGGGCATCCAGCCTTGGCCGACGCCTTCGACCAGGGCCAAGCGCTTTGCGTGGAAGTCGCTCAGATAGACCACGTTGGCCGCGTCTTGAAAGGGACGCTTTGGCTGGCGCCGGTAGCGGGGGGCGCTGTCCCGAACGACGATCTCGTAGCTGGCCCGGTCCTCTGCTCCGACCAGGACCATCTCCAAGGGGGGCAGCGCCCGCATCTCCAAGGGGTCATCTTCTGGGTCGAAGTCCAAGATAAGCATCAGGTCGGCTCGGTCGTCTTGCCACCGCTCTGGCACCCCCTCTTGGTACTCCACGTCCAAGCGCACCCGGGTGGGGGCTCCAGCTTCGGCCAGGGCACGCAGCGCTTGGGCCAAGGGCGCCATCGGGTAGACCCCGTCCACCACGACGTGGAGGTCCGGCTCCCAGCCCTCCCGCATCACCGAGGCCAAGCGCTCCAGGGCGTGGGCGCGGTCCAGGACTTCCCGGCCGGCAGCCAGGATTCGTCGTCCCTGTGGGCTGAGGCGGGTGCGGTTGCCCAGACGCTCGAAGAGCTCCAGACCCAGCTGCTCTTCCATAGAGCGCACGGCGTAGCTGATGGCCGAGGGCACCTTGTGCAACTCATGGGCCGCCTTGGCGAAGGTGCCAAGGCGGTCGATTGCGTCCAAGACCTGAAGCTGCTCAAGGGTGTGCTGCATGGTGAATGCTACACCCCAGTTCAGCTTCGGAGACTCAGCTCTTGCCAGCCAACTTCACGTGCACCGTCATGGTGTCATCGTTGAAGTAGGGGCCCTTGCTGTAGGGCTCGAAGCCGAAGTCGGTGCTGCTGATCTCAAAGCTTCCGGTGCCGATGAACACACCGTTGGCCTCCTTCACAGTGAGAACGGTCTCCACAGACGAGGTCTGGCCGTGGATCTCCATGTCTCCCTTCACAACCCAGCCCGCCTCGCTCTCGGTGATGCTGGTGGAAGTGAAGCTCACGCTCTCGAAGCTCTCGCCGTCCAGCTGGCTCTCATCGAGCAGGTGCTTCTTCACCTTGGCCTGGTGCTTGGCCTTGAGGGTGTCCTCAAAGCCGACCATGGCGCGCATGTCATCCAGGTCAGGAGCCAGGGAGGCGACGGGGAAGCTCACGGCGATCTCTCGGCCGCTCTCGCCCCACATCACGGTGCCCTGCACATCGCCGGCCTTGACCACGTGGTCGTGGGCCTTGCTGTCCTCGGGGGCGTTCAAGACCACGTAGAGCAGGGAGTCGGCGTTGTTGACGGCGTAGGAGACGGAGGGGGCTGGGGCAGCCACCTCAACGAGCTCTTCAACGGTGGCCTCCTCGGTGGGGGCCTCCTCTACGGGGGCTTCTTGGGCCACGGGGAGGTTGCTGAGCAGGGAAAGGGCGGCGGCGAGTGCGAGGGTCATGGAGTCTCCAATGTTGAAGGACAACTATGGGGTCCGCCGTGTGTTCGCTATGTGCGCAGATGGGCACCTGCCGACCGAAAATGGTCAAGTGACCCGCAGGGCACGAGAGGCCGCAGGCGAGCACCTGCGACCTCTTGTGTGCCAGAACCCTAGAAGGGAATGCTCGCGACTTCAGGCAGCGCAGCGTCCTTTCGCGCTGCCAGCGGCATCTCCGCGTTCGCCGGCTCGCTGATCTGTGGACGGCCCAAGATGCTCACGGTCTCCGCCACCACCGTGGAAGTGCGTCGCTTGCGTCCGTCCGGGTCCTCCCACTTGTGGTACTGAAGCCGCCCCACCACGGCGACGGCGTCTCCCTTGCGCGCCTTCTTCAGGACCTGCTCGGCTTGCTTCTCCCAAGCGTTGATCTGGTGCCACTCGGCCTTGGTCTCCCAGCTGCCGTCTTCCTGACGCACGTTCTTGTCCGTCGCCAAGCTGAAGCGGGCCAGAGTCTTGCCGCCCTTGATCTGCTTGCGCTCAGGGTCTTGTCCCAGACGTCCCAGCAACATCACCTTGTTCATCGTCCTCATTTCATGCTCCTTTTGGGGCGGCGTTGGTGCCGCCTGCAGGGGAGCAATGCCAGGGACGTGCCAAGGCCAAGTCGTTGAAATGCGGATTACTGGGGGTGGGGGGTGTCAGGAAGTTGACACCCCTTGACACCCCTTGGCCGAGATGAAAGCGCTCAGATTTTCGTAGCGTAGATGGCCGTGCCCGCGGCGAGGACCAGGTAGCTGTCTCCGTTCGGGGCATCGACCCGCACCTGCGTGGTGCTGTAGCCATAGCCGTGGTCCACGGTCGCCAGAGCACCGACGGTTGCTGTGTAGGCGGTTTGGCTCGTGGGGTTGACCACCCCCATGGTGTTGCCCACCTGGAAGCCGCCCATAAAGCTGAGCACCTCAGCGCTGCTCGGGTTCTCATCCACCGAATAGCCTGAGATGACGCCAGTTGAGCCCCCTGCACTGGTGTCGCCACCATCTCCCGTGTCCACAGGGGCGGCCGTGTCTTCCTCTTCACCAGGAGCAATTCCGGTGTCTGGAAGAGGGTCTGGAACGAAGATCACGGGTCCACCTGGGTAGATGTGAATCTCGCCGCCTGGCGCTTGGACAATGAATGGAAACTTGGGAAAGGGGTTCAAGATTAGGGAGTCCGCGATGCTGCTTCCCCCAATCGCCCAGTCCTCAGAGGACAAGGAGCCGGGGTCGTCCGGAATGCCGTCTCCGTCCATATCGATCGTGGCACCGGAGGTGATCGAGAGCTGGTTGCTCGCCCAGGTCTCGAACTGAGCGACGCTGCCGGCGGCGGGGACGGCTGTGCAAAGAGCCCAACTGGGGCAGTCTGAAGAGCCTGCGGTGTAGGTAGCTGCAAAGCTGGTGCTCAGTAGTAGCGAGAGAATCATGTTTGCTCCTGTCAGGGGCCGTTTGGGTTCCCTCCAGAGTTACGCCGAGAGAACAGAGGCGTTTGGATCGCTTTGCAACAGGAGGAGATTGAGTTCTCGTGGTTGGGCCTTCAGGGCGCTTCGGGGTACTTCAGGGACCATGACAGACAGCAACAGCCCGATTGCGATTGTGGATGGATGGGTCGACCGCGCCCTGCGAACCGTGCTCCGAGGCGAGAGCGTTCTCCAGTTGACCGAGTTGGAGCTGCGTATCCTCAGCCACCTGGAGGCAAGGGCGCCCGAGTGTGTATCCACGGACGAGCTGCTCCAGCAGGTCTGGGGCTATGCACGCCCCGCGCGAACGAGAGCGGTGCACACTGCAGTCCAGAGACTCCGGCGGAAGGTGGAGCTCAATCCCTCGGAGCCCACGCTGATTCTGACCATCCACGGTGAGGGCTTTCGCTATGTTCAGCCCAAATCGCAAGGTTCCCTGCTCGGGCGTGGCCAGGAAGTCCATGCCCTGCAACAACTCGCTTCTTGTGCATTGTTGACCATCACGGGTTTAGTGGGCGTAGGCAAGAGCACCCTGGCTCGCTACCTCTTGGAGCAGCGCCTGGACTGGGTCGCCGTTGAAGTGAGCAGCGTTTGTGATTCTGAGACCTTCTGGAGTGCGGTAGGCCAAGCGCTTGGGCAGGAGCCCCGCACGGATTTGGAGGCGCGGGCCCGGGTCATCGATTCTTTGCGCTGCGAGAGGCCCATGGGGCTTTTCTTCGACAACTGCGATGGGATTGATGCGTGCTTGCACGAGGCGCTGACCGAGTTGATGCAGATAGGCGTGCAGCTGCTGCTGACCCGAAGGAGTCCACTGGGTTTGCCGGCGGAGAAGGTGTTTCGCCTCTCTCCCTTCTCACCAGAGGCATCGTTGCAGCTCATCTGGAGCGTAGGCGGGCTCGATGGGGCTCCGTCCGAGCAAGACCTCGTCGCGCTCAACCAGCTGGTTTCTGCCACGGGTGGGATTCCGCTAGCGCTCTCTCTGATTGGCTCCTACCTGCCCACAGTGCCGGCCACTGAGTTGGGCTCGATGCTTGTGCATGATCTCCTGCAACTGCGCGATGCCAAGGACTCTGGAGCCCACCGCAGCGTCGCAGCGGCGATCCAGACCGCAGTAAAGCTGCTTGAGGCACCGATTCAGGAGGCCTTGGTGCGCCTGGCCGTGTTTCGCGCCTCCTTTGAAGTCAAGGCAGCGGCTGCCGTCTTGGAATGCGAACTCTCGCAGTGTGCGCTGGTCCTGCGCTCGCTTCATTCTCACTGCATGTTGGAGAAGTCTACGGTGTCCGGTCGAGCGCGTTTCGCCCTCTCTGTGCCCATCGCCGCCTGGATAAGCGAGACTTCAGCGGGGGCCGCGGAGGAGCAGCGAGCCCGTCACATGCATGCCGCGTGGTTTGGCCGACTGGGAGAGCGGGCGTCTCTGACTGGGCTCTGGTCCGGAGAGAATGGGGATGGACATGGCCTGCAGAGACAGCTCTCGGACCTTGACGCGGCCTTTGACTGGTCACTCCGCATGGGGGAGCCGAAGCTTGTTGTGAGGCTCTGCCGTGCATGTTGCGCAGCGGCCGGAGCCCGTGCCGACTCTGTGGCGCTGCGCGCGTATCTCCGCCGAGCCTGGGATGCTGAATGCTTAGACGAAGCCGGGAAGAGGGCGCTCGTATCGACCCTCGCGACGCTGCGACAGATCGACTTGGTTCGTTCCTTGGATGGCTTGGACGCTCGGCTGCCGACCTGGCAGGAGGCCCATGCGGCCGAAACGCAGGCGGCCACGGTCCTCCGTGCGCTCTCTTTGAATGGTCAGGAACGCGCTGAGGGCTTCTTGGCGCTTGCTCAGGGTCTTGGCCAAGGAGAAAGGGAGCTGGCGCTTCGCTTGCATGTTCTTGGTGCCAGCGCGGCCATGCAGTCGCGAGACTACGGCCTTGTAGAGGACCACCTGCAAGCTGGACTCCCCCTCGCCGACCACTTGGGCGACGCGCGCAGTGGGAGCACCCTGCTGTACACACAGATGAGGCTGCATCGTGCTCGGGGAGAGCTGCACCTGGCTGAAAGGACGGGGGCCCGAGGCGTTCGTATCGCTGAAGAGGCTGGCATGGCGGAGGATGCCTTTGTTTGCCGGGTAGGGATGGCCTACCTTTCTCTCGTCAACGCCTCGGCTTCTCAAGTCATTGAGAGGTTCCGCCCTTTGTTGTCGGAGGCACGGCGCCTTGGGCTCAGCTACTACACCCACCAGATCGACGCGACGGTTTGCAGCGTTCTGCTGCTGTCGAGGCGAACGGAGGAGGCTGAACGCAGCGCGGAGCGGATGCGTGCTCTGGCCCGGATATTTCAAGCCCCGCAGTGCATTCGTCAGGCTTGGTGGGCGACAGGAGCGTGTGCTCTCCAGCGGGGGGAATCCCTCGCCGCCCACATTGCGTTTCAGCGCGCCTTGGATGCTGGCGGTTCTGCACCCCTGATCGAGCTCTACGACGCCCTCTCCCAGTCTCTATCCGCACCCGTAGAGCTTCGTGAGCATCCAGGGCTGCAGCTGCTTTTGCCCTTTGGAAGAGGCTTGTTTTGGACACTCTACTCTGACGTTGCGGCCTCCCAAGGACTCCTCTTGCACCGTGAGGAGGCCCTCGTCCTGGCCAGGAGACAGGGCGCGCCGGTCGTGCTGGACGCCGTTCGAGAACGGAGCTGAGCTCTCAGCCTATTCGCGCTTAGCTCAGCCCCAAGACCTCGCCAAAGTCGGCGTGTTGCACCTTGAGTCCTGCGAGCTCGCAGTCTGCAAAGGCCCCCATCTCCCAGGCGCTCTCTCTAAAGTCGGCGTCGGGCAGCTTGGCCTGGCGGGCCAAGACCTGCTCCACGTTGACGCCCACCCAGCTGCTGCCCTGGCCCGTGGCCATGTCCAGACGGAGGGAGGAGAAGGTGGAGCCATCCAAGCGCGTGCCATCCAGCTGCGCGTGCTGCAGGTTGATGTCCCCGCCTTGCATCTCGGTCAGCTCGGCGCCTCCGAGGTCAGACTGGCTCAGGTCCAGGGACTCAAAGCGCGCTTTGGCAAACTTGACGCCCCGCAGGGAGCAGCGCTCCAGGGTGAGCTCACCCAGGTCCAGGCCGCTCAGATCCAAGCCATCCAGCTTGGCCTCGGAGAAGGAAGCGGTGCCCGTTAGTTGGCCGGACCAGAGCTTCACGATGGCGGCCAAGGGCTCTGATGGGGCATCGATTTTGGCTCCCTCCAGACGACAGCGCATGATGAAGGCTTCCTCGAAGGTGGCGCCGCGCAGGTCCGCACCGCTCAAATCCCAGACAAAGATACCGGTGTTGCAGAGGTTCAGGCCGCGCAGGTCCGCGCCGCGCAGGTCCACCACACTGCCCGAGGGCAGGGTCAGGGCTCTGGCGTCAAAGCCTCCGGAGACCAGAAGCGCCCGCCACTCGCTTGAAGACATCAATGCTTGGCCTTGGTGACGGTGGCGGCAGCGTCAGACTCGCCACCGCTTCGCACGTTGGTGTTGTACTCCTTCATCAGGGCCATGCCGATGCCGCGGACCTTGGCCTTGAGAGCATCAGGGGCGATGACGTTGAGGGAGGTCTTCACGGCAAGAGCGGAGGCACGCAGCTTGTTGTCGTCGCTGTTGCTGGAGCTCTTGATGGTGTTGGCGATCTCGTACCCAGACTCGTAGAGGCCCGCGACCCCGGCCACGTTTCCGAAGCCTGCGTTCTTGGCCGCATCGGCCATGCGCCACATGTACTTTCCGGACTTGAAGGCGGCCTCGCCGACGGTGTGTCCGTGGCGGCCAATCTCCTTGAGCACGTCGGCCATGTTCTCGTTGATGGCGTTCATGGTCTCGCCCTTGGTCTGCTGGATGTTCTTGCCCATCTGCAGGCCAACGACCGTGTGGTTCACGGCGCCGTCGGTGATGTAGGCCTCGTTGGAGTACAAGGCGCACTCGGAGACCAGCTCGCGGATCTTCACCAGCATCTTGTCGATGCGAAGCTTCAGGTCGGTCACGGCACCCGCTTGGTCACCCGAGAGGGCGACGCCGTCGCTGTCGACCAGGCTGTGGTAGGTCGAGATCAAGGTCTCCAAGCCTGCACGCTGGGTGGTGAGGGCTCCAAGCTTGCGCTCGTAGATTCGGTTGGAGCTGGAGATGGCGACCTCTTCGGCGTCTCCGCCGATTCCTGCGGCGCTCTTGGCTTGCTGCTGAATCTGGTCGTAGCCGGAGGTGGTGGTCGCCTTGGCTTGGGTCAAGCTGTGGTTGACGCCCTCGTTCATCTCGGCGGTCAGGGTCTTGCGGTAGGCGTTGTACTTCATGGTCGCGTCCATGAACTGGGCAAGCAGAGCGCTCTTCTTGTTCTGCGGACAGGCCTCCATGAGCTCCTCCCGGTAGGACTTCCACTCGGAGCCGGTCATGTAGATGCGCATCTTTGTCATGGCCCAGCCTTCTTGGTTGGCTTGGTCTAGCGCCGACTGAGCGCCATCTTCCATGCCGCCCTCTTCGCGACCCAAACGGGCGCCTTCCTTGTTGACCTCTCGGTGGTCGCCGCGCTCTAGGCCCTTTCCGTGCATGAAGTCCATGGCGTAGACGTTGACGTCGTACACCACCCCAGCTTCCTTGCTCCAGCCATCGGCCTTGAAGAGGCGGTTGAAGGCCCCCACAGCCTCCTCTGTGCCCTCGCCCTTGAGGTTGACGTCAATGTCGGAGGTCAGCGTGGTGCTGCCCGCAGCAGACCAGTCACGCAGCTTGTCGGCGCCCACGTCGGCCTTGGTGCGCTGCAGGATGACGTCGTGGTGCCACTGACGGAACTCCCAGATCTTCTTCATCATGCCGCGCATGGACTTCTTGGCCTTGACCACGGCGGAGGGCCCCTTTGCTGCGCCCGTGGGTGGGTCGGCAGTGGCCAGAGCTGACTTGGCAACGGACCAGGACTCGCCCAGTGTGTCCTTGAGTACCTTTCTAGGCACCACACCCTTGGGGTCGATGGCTGCGATCTTGGCAAAGGGCGTCTGGGCGATGCCCTTGACGCTCAGGTCCCCGGCTGCGATTCCGGCGTCGAACTCTTGTTGGTCGTCAGGAGCCTGTACCCGAGCGAACATGGCGTTGGGGTTGGCAAGGGCCGAGTCGCTCCAGGCCTCCTCCTCCTTGTCCCAGGTATCCACCGCCAACTGGGGACCGCTTCCGCCACCGGAAGGCGCGGCGTCCAGCAGGCCCTCGGCACTCTGGCCGGCCACGACCCGATCCGCAACGGCGTCAGCGTGACGTTCAGAAGGGGAGTCAGGCCCCCCATAGAGAGAGACCCCCTTTCCGGAGTTCTGGGAGACGGCGTGTGCCGCCTCATGGGCGACGGTGTGTAGGTCCGCGCTCGAGGACAGCCCAACGGAGCCACCCATCGCGAATCCCTTGCTGCCCATCTCGCTGTTGGCGCCCTGGGCCTGTGCGCCCGTGTGGGCGCTGATCCCCGAGACGTCGTGCTTTCCGAAGCTCTCCTGGATTGCGCTTTGGAAGGGCAGCGCCCCCCCACTTCCACTCAAACCCTGGGCTGCGACGGCGCTTGGGGCCGCACCGCCGGTGTCCAGTTGAGCGCCCGCAAGGGGATCGCTCAGGGGATCCTGAAGTGCGTCTCCGCCGCTCGCTGCCCGGCTGGTGTTGCTCGTTGCCGAGGAGGCGGTCTTCAGGTCGTACATGGGGAACATCCAGTCGGGAACCAAACCGTAGCCTATGACACTTGCGTTTGGGAGGAATCTCGACCGCATGTAATCGCGCGTTAGGGGAACCCAGAACCTGGCACAAGGACTGGCGTGAATCGCTTTCTGGTCATCGAAGGCTTGATCGGCGTGGGCAAGACCACGCTCTGCAAGCTGGTGCGCGATCGATACAAGGCCCGTCTGGTACTGGAGCCTTGGGCCGAGAACCCTTTCCTAGCCAGCTTCTACGACGACCCAGAGCGCTTCGCCTTCCCTGCGCAGATGTTCTACTTGGCCAACCGCTTTCAACAGCAGCAGACCATTCGTCAGCAAGAGCTCTTCGAGCAGTTCGTCGTGGCCGACTACCTCTTCGAGAAGGACCGGCTCTTTGCGGAGCAGACCCTCTCGGGCAGCGAGATGGAGCTCTACGACCGCTTCGCCAGCCTGCTGGGGGAAGGGCTACCCAAGCCGGACCTGGTGGTCTTCTTGGACGCACCGACCGAGACCATCATGAAGCGGATCAACCTCCGCGGGATTGAAGCTGAGCAGCAGATCGAGGCGGCCTACCTGGACGCACTCCGCGAGCGTTACTACGCTCTCTGGGCGCGGTATACTGCGGCGCCGGTTCGGATTCTCCGGACGGACTCTTTGGACTATGTCAACAACGAAGCTCACCGAGACCAAGTGCTGGATCTGATCCAAAGCTGGCTTGAAGGGCAAGGACGCGAGACCCCTGCATCTACGGAGCGGGAGGGACAGCCAAGTCTCTTTGGTGCGCGTCCAGACAAGGACTGAAAACGTGAGAAAAAATACAGCGTTGGACCTTCTCAAGATGAAGGCCGACAGCAAGCGCATCACCATGGTGACGGCGTACGACTACAGCATGGCCAAGATCGTCGACGCCGCCGGCGTAGACATGGTCCTGGTTGGGGACAGCCTGGGCATGGTCATTCAAGGCATGCCGGACACCTTGTCCGTCACCCTGGACGACATGGCCTACCACGGCCGCTGCGTGGCCAGGGGCCTCAAAAAGGCCCACCTGACCGTGGACCTGCCCTTCATGAGCTACCAGGTCAGCCCCGAGCAAGCGCTACAGAGCGCAGGCCGCTTGGTGCAGGAGGGCAAAGCGCAGTCCGTGAAGCTCGAGGGCGGCGCGCGCAGCGTGCCTGCCGTTGAGCGCATCGTCGCGGCCGGCATTCCTGTCGTCGCGCACTTGGGTCTGACCCCGCAGTCTGTTCACACCCTGGGCGGCTGGAAGGTGCAGGGCAGGGGAGTAGAGGCTGGAGAGCAGCTGATTCACGATGCCCTGGCGCTTCAGGACGCTGGCGCCTTTGCGCTGGTCTTGGAGATGGTGCCAGCGGAGCTCGCCGCCGAGGTCAGCTCGGCCCTGGAGATCCCGACCATTGGAATCGGTGCCGGGGTCCACTGTGATGGTCAGGTGCTGGTGGTCAACGACCTGTTGGGCTTTGACTTGGACTTCTCTCCACGCTTCCTCAAGCGCTACGCCGAGATGCAGCCTGAGATGGTCAAGGCCGTTCAGAGCTACGTCGAGGAAGTGCGCAGCGGTGCCTTTCCAACAGCGGACCACAGCTTTCATCGGCGTCGAGGCCCGGCCAAGTTGGCCAAGGTCTACTAGGCATGCGCACCATCACGGAGACCGCTGTCATGCAAGCCCAAGGGCTGGCATGGCGCAAAGAGGGCCTGCGCGTTGGCTTTGTGCCCACGATGGGTTTTCTGCACGCCGGGCACACCAGCCTGATGGACTTGGCGCGGCAGCACTGCGATGTGCTGGTGACCAGCATCTTTGTGAACCCCACTCAGTTTGGGCCCAACGAGGATCTGGACAAATACCCACGGGACCCGGAAGGGGACGCCGCCAAGTGCCGAGCCCACGGCGTCGATGTGGTGTTCATGCCCAGCGACTTCTACCCCCCTGGCTACGTGACCAGCGTGCGGGTCGCCGAGCTGACCGATCGTCTCTGCGGTGTGGACCGGCCAGAGCATTTCGGCGGGGTGACCTCGGTCGTGGCGCGCTTCTTTGGGGTCGTTCAGCCCACCGTGGCGGTCTTTGGGGAGAAGGACTTCCAGCAGCTGGCTGTCATCCGACGCATGGTTCGGGACCTTGCCATTCCGGTGGAGATCCTCGGCGGCCCCCTGGTTCGCGAGGGCGACGGCATCGCCCTGAGCAGCCGGAACGTGAACTTGAACGCCGTGGACCGGCAGCGCGCACTGACCCTCTCCGGGGCCCTGCGCGCCCTCAAGGCGGAGGTGCAGGCCGGTGAGCGAGACGTGGCCAAGCTGCTCGCGCAGGCCGCAGAGCGGGTGGACTGCGACAAGCTGGAGTACCTGGAGCTGCGAGACGGAGACGACCTGGAGCTGCTCACAGAGTTGCGCTCTCCGGCTCGGGTCTTCGTCGCAGGGCGATATGGCGGAACCCGGCTCATCGACAACCTGTCCGTTCTGTAGAGCGAGCAGGGAGCCAAGCGAGGATTCATGGACATTGACACCCTGGTCATCGTGCTTGGCGCGGGCCTGATCGGCCTGAACTACTTGGCCTTCGCGGGCAAGGGTTGGCACAGGCGCCTCTGGCTGTTCTGGACTGTACAGGCGCTGAACCTGCTGGCCGCCTGCTACATGGTGGTCTGGGGCGTACCCGGCTTTCGCCGAGAAGCACCGATCGTCAACTACTTCTTGGCGGCCATGTTCGTGGTGCGCAGCCTGCTCAACGGGCGACGCTTGCAGAACTCCTACCGGGAGGCTCTGGAGGATGAGGAGGACGAGAAGGATCAGCTGCGCCAGAGCATCAAGGAAAAGCTGAAGGGAACCGATCAGTAGGGCAGTCAAGGATGAACGATGCTCTTCTCACTGCTGCTGGCCCTCACTTCTGAGTCGACGACCACCACCGGACAAGCCCGGGCGTGCATCAACAACCACGTCTCCGAGAGCTACCAAGCTGGCTGGCGCGTTCGCAACGTGAGCGCCTTCGAAGTCACGCAGGACAACAACCGCTACATGCTCTTGGACCTGGTCGGAGAGGTGGAGTACCGCTTCGTGAGCTGCGGGGATGACCGGGCCAAGTCCGTGCGCATCGTGGTCTACGACGACATGGGGCGCCTGGTGGATTCCACCGGGCCCGATGAGGAAGGAAAGGAAGGGCGCCAGGCAGAGCTGACCTTCGTGCCCCCATCGACCGGCTCCTACTTCGTCGGGGTTCGCCTGCTCTCCGCACACGAGGTCCCAGTAGAGCCCACCAAGAAGCGGGGTCTGAGGGCCAAGAACGCCGAGGTCGCTGCCCAGGCGCCGGCCTCCAGCGCGGGCATTGGACTGGGCGTGCTCTACCGCTGAGCGTTCTGTTCAGCCTCTCGTAGACTTCCAAGCGTCCACGATGGCTTGGATCTCGCTCTCTTCCAGCAGACGGTTGGTGGCCTTTGCGGCCTCGAAGATCTGCTGGGCCAGGACCTCGTCTACGGGCAAGCCGCGGCTGACGAGCCAGGCATGCACATTGGACATGCCGGAGTAGTGTCCGACCTCGATGCCCTGCTTCAGGCCAAACCAGCCGGCGGGGACGCCGGAGTAGATGCGGTCCGCCAGATAGTCATCGCCGCGCTTCATGGCCTTGACGATGGCGGCAGCGTGCACGCCGGTTCCCGTTCGGAAAGCGTCCTTTCCGAAGACTGGGTAGCTGACAGGAATCGGAACCCCGCAAGCCTTGGACACCAGCTCGACCAGCTCGGCCATGGGCGTCAGATCGCCATCGTGTGCCCCCAGCAAGGCCAGGTTGACGAGCACTTGGTCCAGGCTGGTGTTGCCGACGCGCTCGCCGATGCCCAGGATGGTGCCGTGAACCCGGTCAACACCCGCTTCGATGGCGTACAGGGTGTTGGGGACCGCATGGCCGCGGTCGTTGTGGCCGTGCCAGTCCAGCTTGGCGTGGAAGTCGCCAGCCCGGAGGATGTTCTTGGTGAAGTGCACCAAGTTGAAGACGCCGTCCGGGGTGGCGTGACCGACGGTGTCGCAGAGGGTCAGGCGCTGAGCGCCTTCTTCCAGTGCGGCCCGGAAGAGACGTCCGAGCAGCCGAGGGTGCGAGCGCACCGTGTCCTCGGTCACGAAGTTGAAGACCTGGCCGGCGTCTACCGTCAGCTTGGCGGCGGCGCGGGTACGCTTCTCCAGCAGGTCCTCGTTCCAGTCCTCTGCGTACAGACGAATGGGGCTGGTTCCCAAGAAGGCCATGACCTCGATGGGGACACCGGTCTTGGCGGAGATCTCCAAGATGGGTTCGATGTCTTTGGGGTGGGTACGTCCTGCGCAGGTCAGCTTGATGCTCAGGTTCTCATCCCGCACAAGCTCGGCCATGACGGTGACGTCGTGGATGGCGCGCTCGCCTGCTCCGGGCAATCCAACGTCGGCGGTGTGTACGCCGATCGTGGAGAGAAGTCGCAGTATACGCAGCTTGTCGTCCAAAGACGGGTCCTGCACGGAGGGGCACTGGATGCCGTCGCGCAGGGTCTCGTCGTGGTAGTCCACTGACCGCATAGGCGGTGGCGTCCGGTCACCCTGGGTGTTCCAGTCGTAAACCAGCTCGTTCTCGCTCATGGGGGCAGTGGCCATCTTTCTCTCTCCGATTCGGCTTTCTTAGAAGACTTCGACGACGACGGCAATGCCTTGACCGCCACCGATGCAGGCCGAGCCCACGCCGTACTTCTTGCCGCGGCGCTTCAATTCGTAGAGCAAGTGGGTCGTGATGCGGGTACCGCTGGCTGCCAAGGGGTGACCGATGGCCACGCCGCCGGAGTTCACGTTGGTGATCTCGCGGTTCAGCTCGAGCTCGCGCTCGCAGGCGATGTACTGGCTGGAGAAGGCCTCGTTGATCTCAATGAGATCCATCTGGCCCAGACCCATGCCGGCGTGCGCCAGGGCCTTCTTGATGGCGGCCACGGGGCCGATGCCCATCAGGCTAGGCTCCACGCCCGCCACGCCGTATCCAACCAAGCGACCCAGTGGCTTGAGACCCTTGGACTCGGCGAAGGCTGCGCTGGCCAGGACCATGGCGCCGGCGCCGTCGTTGATGCCCGAGGCGTTGGCGGCGGTGACCGTGCCGTCCTTCTTGAAGACGGTGCGCAGACCGGCCATGGCCTCGCGGGAGAAACGGTCGCGGATCTTGCCCGGACGCAGGGGGGAGAGCTGGGGGTGCTCATCCACGCTCACCACGACATCTCCTCGACGAGAAGAGAGGGTCACCGGGGTGATCTCGTTGTCGTAGTAGCCGTTCTCGTGGGCGTGAACCCAAGCGCTCTGGGAGCGGAAACCGTAGTCGTCCGCGTCCTGGCGGGTGATGCCGTACTTCTCGGCCAAGTTCTCGGCGGTGATGCCCATCTCGCAGCCGGCGACGGGGTCGTGCAGGCACTCCTTGAGGGAGTCGGTGAACTCAGCGTGGCCCAGCTTGAAGCCCATGCGGCTGCCGCGCACGATGTGCGGTGCCTGGGTCATGTTCTCGGTTCCACCGGCCAGGATGGCGCGGGCCTCTCCCAGCTTGATGCGCTGCGCGGCCTGAATCAGGGACTCAAAGCCGGAGCCGCAGAGGCGGTTGACGGTGACGGCGGGCACCTCGAGGGGGATGCCGACCTTCAGGCCGATGTGGCGGGCGCAGTAGATCGCGTCGCCGCTGGTCTGCAGCACGTTGCCGAAGATGACGTGGTCAATGTCTTCCTTGGCCAGGCCGGATTGCTCCATGGCGGCGTTGGAGGCGATGACACCCAGCTCGGTGGCGGTGGGCTTGGAGAGGGCGCCCAGGAAGGTGCCGAAGGGGGTGCGCTTTCCGGCGAGGAAGACAACGTCAGACATTGGGGTGCTCCGAGAGCAGGTGGATTGTGAAGAAAAGGGTCAGAGCTGGGCGATGACGGCGTCGGCGACTTGTGCGCCGCTGAGCTCTCCGCCGAGCTCGCGCGTGACCTGATCGGTGTTCAGGCAGTGCTTGACCGCCGCCTCGAGCTCTTGCTCTAAGGCCGGGTGTCCCAACCAGGACAACATCATTCCCGCGGAGAGGATGGCGGCAAGGGGGTTGGCGATGCCTTGACCAGCGATGTCGGGCGCCGAACCGTGAACGGGCTCGAACATAGCGATGCCGGACTCGGGATTCAGGTTTCCACTGGCCGCCAAGCCAATGCCCCCCTGGAGCTCTGCGCCCAGGTCCGTGACGATGTCGCCGAAGAGGTTGTTGGTCACGATCACGTCGAACTGCTCGGGGTTTCTCACCATCTGCATGGTGAGCACGTCCACGTAGTAGTGCTTGGTCTCCAGCTCGGGGTATTCGGCCGCGACCTGGCGGAAGACGCGCTGCCAGAGCTCGTGGCCGTGGCGCATGGCGTTGGACTTGTCCGACATGCAGACCCGCTTCAGTCCGCGTGCCTTGGCGTGGGCGAAGGCGGCCCGGATGATGCGCTCAACGCCCTTGCGGGAGTTCATCTCCGCCTCGATGGCGATCTCGTCTGGGGTGCCCTTCTTGAACTGGCCACCAATGCCGGTGTACAGGCCCTCGGTGTTTTCCCGGAAGACCACGAAGCGCAGGTCCTCGGGCTCCTTGTCCTTGAGAGGGCAGTAGCGCGCGTCCAAGAGCTTGACCGGCCGCAGGTTGATGTACAGGTCCAGCTCAAAGCGCATGCCGAGCAGGATCTCGCGGGCGTGCACGTTGCTCTTGACCCGTGGATCTCCCAGCGCGCCCAAGTAGATGGCGTCGTAGTCCCGAAGGCCCTGCATCTCCTCTGGGGTGATGCTCAGGCCCGTCTCCAGATAGCGGTCGGCTCCGTAGGGCAGATGCTCAAAGTTCAGGTCCAGACCGTCGCGCTGGCTGAGGTGAGCGAGCACGCGCTGGCCCTGCTCCAAGACTTCGTGACCGATTCCGTCGCCGGGAATGACTGCGATGCGGGGCATGGGCGCTCTCCGATGGGGGCTTGGGCTATCGCTGGCCCGGGGTGTGGTCAACGCCTTGTGCAGTGCGTTGACGACCCCTTTGGGGCGTGCGAAGGTCTTGGCCTATGGCGCACTTCGAGAGAGAGCAAAACGGCGAGCCTCAGTCGCTCGGGGATCTCCCTGCGGTGCGCGCGATGGTGGCCTCGGGCGCGCTCAAGGGCAGGGACCGCGTGCGAGTGGACGGCCAAGCCTGGGTTTTGGCCAAGGAGCTGCCGCAGCTCAAGTCCCTCTTTGTCCCATCACCCGATCTCTGGAGCGCCTGGGATGAGGAGGATCTCGCAGCCGAGGTCACCACGCCCGCGCCGGAGTCTACGGGCGCTGGCGCCGAGAAACCCTTCGCCCTTGACCCACCAGCGCCTCCAAAGCCACTGCCCCCACCAACCAGCATTCCGCCAGCGACGACTTCGCCTGCCCCGCCACCGCCAGAGCAGCCGGTGCTCGGAGGTGCCACGGGCGCCCCGGAGGAGGTCCTGGAGACGCACGTGCTCTCAGCTGCGGCTGCTTTGGGGCCCGATGAGCTCCCTGAGGAGGCCTTGGCGCCTATGCCGCCCAGTGTCGGCAAGGTCATCGCCTTTCCAGGCCCCAAGAGAACACCAGTGCGCCCACGCAGCTCGGCCTCGGGAGGCTCCCCAGCCCTTCGCTACGAGACCACGCCGCTCCTTGTGCACGAGGGCTTGGAGCCGCTGGCGCCCGTCTTGGAGAAAACCGGAGAGAAGCTGCCTGGCCGCTTTCAGACCCGGCACTATTGGATGATCGCCAGCATCCTGCTCACCTGCATGCTTACGCTCTTGATGGTGGTCTGGGTACGGGGCACCGCTTCGTGGACCTCGGATGCGCCCCTTGGACCGATGGTGGCCCAGCCCGAGCTGCCGGTACTGCCGGAGCCCGTCGCTGTGGTGGTCGATCCACAGGCGAACCCTGCTGTTCCTGAGCCGGCGCTCTCAGAGGTGGTCGCTGAACTGCGGGCCCGCATTCCTCAGGATGCCCGGCCCCTGGGCCTGGACCCCAGCGCGATGGAAGACGTGCTCTTTGTGGAGCTGCGCAGGGTCGTCGCTCTGGACCGGGTGCAGATCAAGGTCTTGGAGTTTGATGTGGCAAACCGGCCCAGCAGCCTGGAGCTCAAGGTGGTGCTCCAGGAAGAGGGGGCCGTGGACTTGAGCCGGAGCTTCGCGGCCATTGGGCTGGTCGTGGGGAAGTATGTGGACCGCGAGGGGCTGAACTTGCCCGTCGTCAAGGTCCTGCTGCCCACCGACGAGGGCACTCTGGAGAAGGCCTTTGTGGGGGATCGAGCTGCCGCGTTTTGGCGAGGAGAGCTTGGCGCTCAAGCCTACTTGCGCGGCGAGTAGGCGCCCCTTCAGGCGCACACCTTGGGGCTACATGCCCTCGCGGGTGGCCTGCTGCAGGGCCTCGATGCTGCGGATTAGTGCCGCTGCAGGAGGCGCCCCCCGGTTGGCCAAGCGCACGCGGCGCTCGGGGTTGACCAAGTAGACCGTGCGCAGGATGTAGGTCTTGAAGGGGGTCTGCAGCGCAGCCCGGAATTGGCGCGCGACCACCCCGCCGCGGTCCACCAAGATGGGGAAGTCAAAGCCGTACTTCTGGGCGAAGGCCTGGTGAGAGGCGGCCTCTGCCAAGTTGAAGCAGTAGACCCGGGCGCCCAGGGCGGTGAAGCGATCGTAGTTGTCCTGAAGGTCCTGCAGCTGGGCCGTGCAGCCCGGGGTGTCATCGCCCGGGTAGAAGACCATCACGCTCCACTTGCGCTTGTTGTGGCGGTGCCAAGAGTCGTCGTAGGACTGCAGGTGCCACTCTGGAACGACCTCGCCTTCCTGCAGCAGGGGCGGATAGATGCGCTCCTTGACCGCGTCCTTGACTGGCTTGGGGAAGCGGCTGATCAGGCTGTGAACGGACATTGAGTTGCTCTCTAAACGGAGGGGTGTGCCCGGTCCCACAGGCGAGAGCCGCGTGGGGTCCAGCGCAGCAGGCGTGGGCCCAGGATGAGGGGCTTGGTCTGCAGCTCGGCCGGCGTCTTGGCGCCAGCCAGCAGGTGGGCCAAGCGTATCTCGGCGAGCACCTGACGCACCATCGTATCCAACCCTTCTACGCCACCTTGCGCCCGAGCTTGTAGGAAGGTGCGTGCGATTCCGGCGCAGCGCGCCCCCAGGGCGACCGCCCGAGCGACCATCAGGCCGTTGGAGACGCCGCCGGTTGCGCACACCCCCAGTCCGAGCCCGTCGAGCTGGGCCACGCTTGCCGCGGTGGGAATGCCCCAGTCCCAGAATCGCTCACCCAGGCTCTTCTGCTCGTTGCGGGCCCGCAGAGTCTCTACGCCCACCCAGCTGGTGCCACCGGAGCCGGAGCAGTCGGCGTACTGCACGCCCACTTCCCGGATTCGGGTGCCAACGGAGCGTGACAGTCCGCAGCCGGTCTCTTTGACGATGATGGGCACATGGAGCTCTTGTACCAGGCGCTCCAGGGTCTTCAGGCCCCCGCGAAAGTCCAGGTCGCCGCCGGGCTGAATCAGCTCCTGGGCGGGGTTGAGGTGCACGACCAGGGCATTGGCGCCGCAGGTGTCCACCATCTTGGCCAGGGCGCTGGTGGTGGCTTGGACCGCCTGGACCAGGCCGATGTTGCCCAGGACCAAGGCGTTTGGAGCCACGTCGCGCACGCGGTAGCCGGTCTCAATGCCCTCGGTGAGCAGAGGGCGTTGGCTGCCAAAGCCGAAACCGATGCCGTAGATCTCGGCCATCGCGGCCAAGTCTCGGTTGATCGCTTCGGCCTCCTCGGTTCCGCCGGTCATCGCGGCGATGATGAGGGGCGCACGCAGCGTCTTTCCAGCGTACTCAACGCTCAAGTCGATCTCTTCCAGGGCCATCTCGGGCATGGCGTCGTGCACCAACTCCACCTCCTCCAAGAGGTTGGTCTTGCGCTGGAAGGCGACCTGGTCGGTCTCGCAGAGCGCGATGTGCTCTGCTTTGCGAGAGGAGATGCCGGGGCTGTCAGACATGGGGGCCTTCCTTGGCTCCAGGGGCGAGCTGGATCGGGACGGGGGTCAGGCCCTCTAAAGCACACGCGGCGGTGAAGCTTGCGCGGGCATCTGGGTCTGAAATCAATGCGATGGCCACATCACCACCGCCGGCGCCGGATGGTTTGGCTGCTCCCCCGTAGCTCTGAGCCAGCTCAGCGATTCGGGAGAGGGCAGGGGTCTCGTAGGCCAAGCCCGCTTCAGCGGCCATGGCACGGAGCAGCGCGTAGGCCTCGGACAGGGCTCGGCAGGGCTCGGCGCGGAAGAGGTCAACGAGGGCGGCGCTGTCCTGGACAAAGCCTGCACGTCCTGGCCAAGCCTTGTAGCGCTGCACTCTCGGCCCGGTCTTGGCAGAGGCGCCGGAGTAGATGGCGATGAAGGGCTGGGCCGCCAGGGGTGCGCTGATGTCCTGACCCTGGTACCGCCTTAGGCCGCCATGGAAGCTGGCCCGAACGTCCATGCCGGAGCCGCTGCCCTGTACCTGCTGGTGCACGCGCACGGCGACCTCGCAGAGCGCTTGGTCAATGGGGTTGCCTGCCGCTAGGGTGCCGGCGACGGCTGCCGCTGCGCAAGCGGCTGCAGAGCCGCCAAATCCGCCCTTGCCGGAGAGCTGCGCTGGGTTCCAATCGCTGAAGGTGTAGCAACGCGCCGGCGCTGCGAGTGCCTCCAGGGTGGCTCTGGCGAAGCGGTCGTCCGCCGGCGTGCGGATCTCATCGCCTGGTGTGATGTGGCAGCGAACGCCACGGTCCACTGCAGCCACCAGAGCGGGGCCCCCGTCGGTGACCGCGTATTCCCCCAGGACGAAGAGCTTGCCAGGGGCCAGGACCTGCATCAGTCCTCGACCACCGGGTGTCCGCCCACCGCCAAGGTGTGCACGTCCTCGACGTGGTGCTCAAGGGCATCCGCGACAGCCGGGGCGTCCTCGGGCTCGCAGAGAACCTTGACGTTGGGGCCAGCGTCCATGGTCCACCAGCAGTTGATGCCGTCCTGACGCAGCTTGGCGACCTCGTCTTGGATCGCCACACTGGCCGGGCGCCAGTAGCGAATGGGAGGGTTGGAGGTGAACATGGTCGCGAACATCTTCAGAGTGCTCGCTTCCATCGCACGGCCCACCATGGTCAGGTCCTGGTCCAGGATGCCCTGTCGGGCCTGGTCCAGGTTGCGCTGCCAGGAGCTCACCCAGGCCGAGTACATCGGACTGGTGGCCATGGTGCGGAGCATGCCCTCGGTGCTGCCCACTGATTTCTGCCCCTTGTCCACCACGGCGATGACCATGTTCAGGTTCCAGTGGTCCGGTGGGGCGACATGCAGTCCGTGGCTGTCTGTGCCGTCTTCCTTCACGCCGCGGCGCCACTCCACAAAGCCGCCCCAGATGGAGCGGGCCGCGCTGCCGCTGCCCTGTCGGGCCAAGATGCTGGCTTGGGCTGGGGTGTGGTCGATGTTCAAGGCCTTGAGGGCCGCGAGGGTGAGTGCAGCAAAGCCAGAGGAGGAGCTGGCCAGACCTGCTGCGGTGGGGAAGTTGTTGGTGCTCACGACCTTGGCTGGTGCGCGTCCGGGCTGGATCAGGTCCAGGTGCTTGAGCACGCGCGCAGCAGGGCGGCCCAAGGCCTCCTCGCCGTTGATGATCACCTCGTCATGGTCCACGCCAAAGACCACGGAGGTCTTGGTGGCGAAGTGCGAGAGGGTCATCGAGAGCGAGCCGGTGCTCGGCAGGTTCAGGTCGCGGTCGCGCTTGCCCCAGTACTTGATGAGAGCAATGTTCGGATGGACGGTCGCGGTGGCCACTAGTGCTCCCCTAATGTGCAGGCGAAGGCATCGATACCACGCTCAGCAGCCGCCGCCAGAACTTGTTCAGGCCCTTGTGGCGTCAAGGCCAGCACCTGTCTCTTATACACATCTCCGAGCCCACGAGACGCTACGCTATCTCG
>OJHJ01000078.1_pt1 | contig 82846 bp, 80 predicted proteins | sample 1595201 | NCBI WGS metagenome assembly OJHJ01 (sample SAMN05416832, study PRJEB24817) | seawater metagenome | isolation source: Sea water | place: Canada:Atlantic | collected 2013-07 | reverse complement strand
ATAGCGTAGCGTCTCGTGGGCTCGGAGATGTGTATAAGAGACAGCCACGATGGCTGTGGAGCCGCCCTCCACGCCGACCCGTTGAAGGACTGCGCGCACCCGGTGCCTGGGATTTGGCCCTTCCCACGCCTGAACGCCCACCCCGATCACCAACTGGTGCAGGGAGCCCAGAGTGCTCCAGGTGGACAGGCCGGCCTGTCCAAAGCGGCGGAGGGGATCCATGACTCCAGCTTAGCGCCTTCTATGGCGGCGCTGGATTATGCTTGGGGCATGCAGTCTGGAAGCGTCAACGACCCGCCCTTGGCCGAGCTCTTGGGCAGCCTCATCGCCCAAGGCGCCAGTGGCCGCCTGGATGTCATTCAAGACAAGCGCAAACGCGCCTTTTGGTTTGAGGGGGGCCAGCTCTCCTACTCCAAGAGCAACCTGCGCAGTGAGACGGTGGAGCGCATCGCTGAGCGCATGCCGGGGCTGGATGCTGACAAGCTTGGCCACGCCCAGCTCGTCTTGCGCATCGGCAACGCGATGGCCCTCAAAGATGGCAGCTGGACCTTTACGCCCAACATGGTGCCGCCCAAGCGCGCGCCTCAGGCGCTGCTCCCGATCCTTGCGCGCATGGTCATGGAGAAATTGCCCGAGAACACCATCTCCCAGCGGCTCGCTGGCCTGGGTGGGCGCTTCCCTCGCCGCAGCATGGACTCCTCGGATCCCATGGTTCTCGGTCTGGACGCCATGGCCAACGAGCTGCTGCTCTCCATGGATGGGGCACGTCCTCTGGAGGATGTGCTGGAGTTCTCTCCCCTTGAGATCGCTGCCGCAAACCGGGTGGTCTATCTGGGGCTGATCACCGGGATTGTCGAGTTTGGCGAAGACGAGGCCACCATGGCCCGCATCAAGACCACGATCGACCACGACAGCTTGTCCACCCAAGTACACCGTGAGGCGAGCGTGCCCAGCTCGCCCAGCAGCTTGGCGGATCTCTTCGATGCGCCCATACAGACCTCGCCGGCGGGAAAAGCGGCGCTCGGTGGGCCCAGTCAGCCGTCCCGGGCCCCGGAGCCGGAGCCGCTGCCAGAAGTCAGCACCCAGCCAGCCTCCCCCAAAGAGGATCCCGAGCTGATGAATCTACGGGCGGAGCTCCAGCGCGTTGAGCTGGCGGAGAACCACTTTGAGATCCTGGAAGTGCACTGGGATGTGGGAGAGCCGGCCCTGCGAAAGGCCTACTTCGCCCTGGCGCAGCGTCTGCATCCGGACCGCTGGACAGGCTCGGCCCCACAAGTCAGTGAGCTCGCGGCGGACATCTTCGCCAAGGTGAACGAGGCCTGGGAGGATCTGGGCGATGACGAGAAGCGCAAGGTCTACACCGACCGGGTCATCCACGGCATCAAGTCCGAGGACGAGCTGGCGATGGAGAAGGTGCGCGCCATCCTGGCCGCAGAGGATGAGTTCAAGGCTGGGCAGATGATGTTCCGCCGGGGAAACCTGGTCAAAGCCCATGAGCTCTTCCTGGCTGCGCACCTGGCTGTCCCCGAAGAGGCGGAGTTTCAGGCCTACTACGGCTACACGCTCTTCAAGCTGAACTACGGCAAGGACTCGGACCAAGCTCAGCTGGGCGTTGACCTGATCAAAAAGGCCATCGACAACCACGTCAAGCTGGACGGTGGCTGGGTGCTGATGGGGCTGGTTTACCGCAGCGCGGGCAACCACAAGCGCAGCATCGGGTCGTTCCGAAAGGCCCTGGAGATGAACGCCTCCAACGTGGACGCCGAGCGGGAGCTGCGACGCAGCATGCAAGAGATGCAGCGGGACAAGGCCAAGGCGGCCAAGGCAGAGGAGAAGAAAGCGGGGTTCTTCGGGCGCTTCTTCAAGAAGTAGTGCGACTCAGAGCGCGCCGATTGCGCTCCGGACCATCCGGTGGTCCAAGGCATCCAGTCGACGACTTGGCGCCCACCCGGTCAAGAAGCGGCAGTAGTCGGCCCAGGCCAGGGGGTAGAGCGTCCGCCACTCCGACTCTAGGGCGTCCAGCCGCGCGGAGGGCCAGGACGACAGGGCGCCGCGCAGGGTTGAGAAGTATCGGTTCAGGTGCGCTGGATCCCCCGGTCGATCCCCGCGTCGAATCAGGTAGGCCAAGTCCTTCATGCCGCAGCCGCCGCCCACGTACTGAAAGTCCACGGCCGCCGCGCCCTGCGGGCCCAGGCAGAAGTTGGCCGGCTTGGCGTCTCCGTGGACCAAGGTCTGAAAGGTGGCGGCGTTCAAGCGCGCGTCGATGGCCTGGGCTGCGGCCTTGAGCGGGCCATCGGCTGAGGCGGCCAGCTCGTCTGGGCGGGTCTGCAGGTGCCAGTAGCAGCCCATCGGCCAGAGGCCCTGGGGGGCCTGTCCCATGAAGGTGGCGTGGAAGTGGGCCAGCCAGTCGATCTGGGCTGGGGTGGCCAGGGCAGGCCGTCCCGAGAAGCCTGCTGCGTCGAGGTCCTCCAGGACCAGGCGCCAAGCCCCCGGAGTCGGATCCAAAGCCAGCACGGCTGCCAGGCGCACCTCAGGCCCACAGAGCGGCGACCACTGGGCGTACCAGTGGGTCTCTACGGCGTAGGAGCGCAGCTTGCGTTGGTGAGAGCGGCCATCGCCGGCAGGAGGCGTGACCGACTTGAGGATGACGCTCCGGCCACCGCGCAGACCGCAGCGCCAGATCGCGCCGTAGCCGCTCCAGAGGGACTGGAGCAGCGCAGCGCTCTCCACCGCGTCACCCAGGGCACGCGCCAGCCAGTCTTGGGTGGCCGAGTCCAGGCGCACCCTTCAGCTCTGGGCGGCCGTGTGCTCTGCGATGACCGCCTCGTAGCGCGCCATGCACTGGCGCACATACGCCCGCTTGTCTCGGTAGTTTCCTGGGAAGAAGCTGCGCTTAAAGCCGTACACGATGGTGTTCTTGAGCTGCTTGGGGGTCATGTCGAAGGCCTGTACCGCGATCCCGTATTCCCGGGTCACGGTGGTGTGGCTGACCAAGCGGTTGTCGGTGCACAAGGTGGCCGAGAGCTTGTGATCCAGCATCTTGCGGAAGGCGTGGTTGCGCACATCGCCGATGCTGGGGTTGGTCTGCATGTTGGAGGTGATGCACACCTCGATGGTCGTGCGGCGATCGGCCAAGTACTGGGCCAGATCCTCGCAGTAGGCCTGGGGATCCTTCACGCCGGGATCCGCCAGCAGGTCGGCGGAGAAGAGGTGGTAGCCGTGGCCGATGCGGTCCGCGTGGCACTCGGCGATCGCCTGGTAGATGGACTCTGGTCCATAGGCCTCGCCCGCGTGAATGGTCCTGGCCAGGAAGTGGCGGTGGGCGTGTAGGAAAGCGGCCTTGTAGTGAACCGCGGGATGCCCGGCCTCGTGACCCGCCAAGTCAAAGGCCACGATCGGGAGACCGGCGTTGCGCAAGCGGACCGCACCTCGGGCGAGCTGTTCGGCGGCCTCGGCGTAGAGCTTGTTGGGCTTGGACTCTCCCAAGGCCGTGTAGAACTCGGCGAACCATGCGCTAAACCCAGGTTCGAACATGCGCATCGCGCAGAGGATCAAGCCGTAGTGGAAGGGCGGCAGGGTGCCATCGATCACCGCTGGCTTCTGGGCATGCTCTCTCTTGGCGCGCTCCAGACCGTCGGCGACGGCCCGTACCACCTGCTCCATGTTCATCTTTGGCCCCATGTGGAGCTGAGGGGCGAAGCGCACCTCGATGTAGCAGACGTTCTCGGCCAGATTGTCCAGCGCCAGCTCGTAGGCGCTGCGCTCCAATGACTCAGCGTCCTGGAGCACCGCCCCGGTCAGGGCGAAGCCGGCCAGGTACTCGCCCAAAGATTCGTAGGAGGGCTTGAAGACCAACTCCCGGAGACCGTCAGGAGAATTTGACGGCAGGCTGACGCCTCTTTCCTGTGCCATCTCGATCAGAGATTCGATTCGAAGTGAGCCGTCCAAGTGCACATGTAGGTCGGTCTTGGGCAGGGCGTGGAGCAAGTCGTGGGTCAGCATGAGCCTCCCTAACCCGAGGTCAGCTCGCCTCGCCTGCGTGGCCCTGTTGCATTGCAGCGCTTGCAGCCTTGGAGGCTACACGGTAGGACCCGCACATCGCCCCCCGAAGCGCCGTCCGAGGTTGCCATGAAGTTGCCATTTGAGCTCCGCGAGTCCCTTGTGATCGCAGTCGACGATTACCTAGAGACCGTCAACGACGATCCAGATGCCTCCACCCTGGCCGACGCCTTGGTGCGCTGCCTTGAGCAGGCTGCCGAGGACGCCGACTACGACACCGACGATATCCTCGGTGAGATCGAGGAAGAGGCCGAGCTTGAGGAGCCCCTCCAGGACACCCTGGAGTACGAGTTCACCAAGAACGACGAGATCGAGCTCACCGGCGAAGACGTCGTGGCTGTGGTCGAGCGCCTGATCGGAATCTTGTGGCACCGCGACGGAATGGACGAGGACTCCCTCGATTCCTACGGCGATGACGACGTGGACGACGACGACGACGAAGACGACGGGACCGGCTTCTGAAGCTGTGGTTTTGAGGCAGCCGCTCTAAGGCAGCCATTCTGGGCCCTTCCTAGGGAGGTGCCTGGGGGAATGGAACCGACGCACGCCCTTCGGGGTCGTTAGCTTCCAGGAGAGCCACTGCGGCTCGCCCGGAGGGTGTTGATGCTTCCCCAGTTGTTGTTCTTGCTCCTGCCCAGCCTTGCTGCCCAGCAGGCACCCCAAGCTCCAGGCCCCAACGCGCGGCCTGTAGGGGCTGCTGAGCCCGCTCCGATGCTCCAGGTCGCCCGTGACGCCGTGGATCACACCATGGCGGATCTGGAAGACCAGGACGAGCCGCCCTACCACTTGGCCATCGGGGTCACCCAGAGCCACTCTCTGAGCTTGAGCGCCAGCAACGGCGCCATCATGTCCCGCAACGAGGACTGGAATCGCTACGCCGACCTGGACCTGCGCGTGGGTGAGTTCGCACTGGACAACACCCACAAGCTGCTGGACGCCGGCTGGTTCTCCGAGGAGGGACGCAGCGTGGTGCGGCTGCCTGTAGGGGATGGCGCCGACGACATGGACGCCGCCGAGCTGACCCTTTGGCGAGAGCTGGACGACTCCTACCAGCAGGCCGTTCGCCGCATGACCAAGGTGCGGGCCAACCAGGCAGTCAAGGTCGAACGCGACGATCCCTCGGACGACTTCTCACCGGCCCCCAAGGTCGTGGACATCCGTCCTGTTCAGGATGTCGCATTGAGCGAGGCCTGGGAGGACTCCCTGCGTGAGGTCTCCTCTGTCTTTCTCGAGTACCCCGACGTGCTGAAGTCCGGGGTCGAGGTCACCGCAGAGGCGGAGACCTTCCTGTTGGCCAACTCAGAGGGCACCCAGATCCAGCACACCCGGGTGCGCTATCGGGCCAGCGTCTACGCGGTCTCCGTCGCCGATGACGGCGCGCAGTTGGCCGTCTACGACTACCTGGACGCATCCACCGAAGAAGGGCTGCCCGATGCTGAGACGCTGACGGAGCTGGCCCACGTCGCTGCTCAGCGGGTCACGGACTTGAAGAAGGCGCCTCTGCTGGAGCCCTACACCGGTCCGGCCATTCTGCGAGGACGGGCCGCCGGCGTGTTCTTCCACGAGATCTTCGGCCACCGCATCGAAGGCCACCGTCAGAAGGACGAGGATGAAGGACAGACCTTCACTGACATGGTCGGAGAGCAGGTCCTTCCTGACTTTATCTCCGTGGTGGATGACCCGACGATCCGCAGCATGGCCGGCTTGGATCTCAACGGCACCTACCCCTACGACGACGAGGGTGTCGTCGCCCAGAAGGTCTCCCTGGTGGACCACGGGGAGCTCCAAGGCTTCCTGATGTCCCGTGCCCCCATCGAGGGCATCGACTCCAGCAATGGCCACGGCCGACGCCAGCCTGGCAACGCCATCGTCGCCCGCCAGGGCAACCTGATCGTGCAGGCCCACGAGTCCGTTCCTTACGAGGAGCTGCGTGAGATGCTGATCAAGCAGGTGGTCGCGCAGGACAAGCCCTTCGGCCTGATCGTGGACGACATCACCGGCGGATTTACCCTGACGGGGCGGGTCACCCCGAATTCCTTCAACGTGCGCCCGGTGAGCGTCTGGCGCGTGTACGCCGATGGGCGCCCGGACGAGCTGGTGCGCGGCGGTGACTTCATCGGAACGCCACTGACCACCTTCTCGCGCATCCTGGCCGCCGGAGACGACCCCGAGGTCTTCAACGGCGTCTGCGGCGCTGAGTCTGGCTGGGTGCCGGTCAGCGCGGTCTCCCCCTCGCTGCTCTTGGAAGAGATCGAGGTTCAGCGCAAGGAGAAGGAGAACGACAGGCCGCCCTTGCTGCCTGCGCCTCCCGCCCCTGAGGGAAAGAGCAAGTCCGTGGCCGACGCCACCCAGGAGCCCGCATGATCTTTCTCCTGATGAACGCAGCCTTGGCGACCCCACCTCCGGGTCTGATGCCGGCCCTGGAGTCTGAGCTGGAGCGGGCGACCACCGAGCTCAAGCTTCAAGACGAGGCCCCTCCCTACTGGGTGTCCTACGACGTGGTGGACGGAGAGTTCGCGACCTTCTTTGCGGAGATGGGCGCGGTGCTCTCCTCGGATGTCGTTCCATACCGGATCATGCGCGTGGAGACGCGGGCAGGGGACGCCAGCTACGACTCCGGCAACTTTGATGCCTTTGGCGAGTCCAACGGGGTGCTCTCCGTGCGCTTGCCCCTGGACAACGATGAGACGGCCTTCCGCCGCAGCATCTGGTTGGCCACAGATGCCTCCTACAAGCAGGCCGTAGAGCAGCTCTCCCGCAAGCGCGCCGAGTTGCCTCCAAGTGACCCTGCCGTGAGTGAGCTGCCAGCCATGCTGCCGGCTGAGCCTGTGGTGGACCTGAGCGGTGGCCCGCTGCCCTTGGATCCAGAGGGCGTAAAGTCCACGGTCGTGTACCTCTCCAAGGTGCTCTCTGAGTACCCCGAGCTGGAGCAAGGCCAAGCCGCTGGCCGCGACTGGCAGGGTCAGCGCATCACGGTCAGCAGCGAGGGCACCCGCCTGGTGACGGACACTGGCTACACGGTGATCCGTGTAGAAGCGGTGCTCAAGCACTCCGATGGAAGCCGCCTTCGCAACGGCCGCTGGTGGGTGGCGCGCACCGCCGCAGAGTTGCCGCCCATGGAAGAGATGGAGGCCGAGGTCCGCGAGATGGCCGAGTGGCTGGTCGCGCTCGAGGACGCCCCGGTGCTCAAGGAGTACTTGGGTCCAGTGCTCTTTGAAGAGGTCGCCAGTGTGGAGCTCTACCGTCAGCTGGCTGCCGGCGAGTTTGTGGGCACGCCTCCCGAAGCGCAGGGCCGCGGCATGTTTGGCGAGGCCCCCATCTCCAGGCCAACCGCGCGGGTGGGTCGCCGGCTCATGCCCGCTGGCTGGACCGTCGTAGACGACCCCAACGCCCAGGAAGCCGGGCGCTACAGCCGGGACCAAGAAGGGGTGCCCGGTGAGCGCGTTGTGCTCATCGAAGATGGTGTTGTACGCCGGTCTCTCAACAGTCGGATTCCTTCCAAGGGGGCCGAGAAGTCCACGGGTCACGGCCGCAGCATGGGCGCCGAGCGCCGTGAGGCTCTGCCTAGCAATGTTCAGGTCTCCGCCAAGCGTGCCCGCGCCGAGCGTGCCCTGCGTCGCAAGGGCCTGAGGATGGCGGCCCAGACTCAGAACGAGGGCCTGTTGGTCATTCGCCGAATCGAGCCGCCCGCCATGTCTGAGGACATGGACATCACCTTCATGGGCGAGGGACCCGGCGCTGGCCTGACCCGCCCTTACGAGGCCTATCTGCTCATGCCCGATGGCAGCGAGCAGCCGGTGCGCGGATTGCAGTTCTCCGGTGTGGACCGGCGCGCTCTACGCGATGTGGTGCTGGCGGGAGAGACCGCGGCGCCGGTTGGTGTCATGGACGGTCCTCCGGGGCCGGAGCGCTTTTACATTGGCGCTGTGGGCGGCCTTCCAGGCAGCTGGGCGGTGCCAGCGGTTCTGGTGTCCGAGCTTGAGCTGGATGGTGGCGGTGGCGGTGACCAGCGGGTGCTGGCGCGGCCTGAGTAGCGATCAGTCGATGCTGGCTGGAATCTTGCCGACAAAGCTTGCGTCCAGCTTCAACTCAGTGTCCAGCTCGGCTTTCTGCATTCCCAGCATGATGGCCACATCCGGCGCAGGGACCTGGACCTTGTAGGTCACGTCTGGCAGGACCATGGGATCCGCGTCCTGTGCGGGCGCCGGCTCTGGCTGGGTTTGCGCGAGGAAAGCAGAGAGAAGCAGGGAGATCATGCAAGCAGCATGGACTTGGATGGGCCAGGAACTCAAGAAAAATCCCTGTTGGGCCTTGCCTGGGTCGAGTGTGTACCTAAACTGCTTACATATGCTCACCCGCAACACCCACTTCAGCATCGGCGTCCATGTGCTCACGGCGCTGGCCGTTCATCGCGGCAGTCCGGTGACCTCCACCAAGCTGGCGGAGAGCGTAGACACCAACCCGGCGTTTCTTCGGCAGGTCATCGGTCAGCTGCGCAAGGCAGGCCTGGTTCAGACCAAGCTCGGAAAGGGTGGGGGCTCGCTGCTGGACCGAGAGGCCCAGGACATCAGCCTGCTCGATGTCTACCGGGCCACCGTGGGAACCGCTGGATTGGCCACGCACGACTGTCCCCCCGACAGTGAGTGCTTCGTGGCCCAAGGTGTCCCACAGGTGATGAGTCGGCTCTCAGCGCGCTTGGATGCAGCGGTGGCTGCGGAGTTGGCGGGCACGAGCATCGCTCAGGTGGCTGAAGAAGTCCGGGTTTAAGCATCTCTTTCTCTTGGGGCAGCATGCCGCTGCTCTGACTCCCTAAACTGTAAGTAAGTTAGCAACACACATTCAAAAAGGAGGCCATCATGGCCCAAGCACTGAACAACAAGATCGCACTCATCACTGGCGGAACCACGGGCATCGGCCTTGCTACGGCCAAGCGCTTCGCAGCCGCTGGCGCCACGGTCATCGTCACTGGTCGCAACCCGGAGACCTTGGAGGCCGCTCGAGCGGAGCTGGGGGACAAGGCCGTCGTGTTGGCCTCGGATGCGGGAGATCCTGCAGCCATTGCCGCGCTCTTTGAGTGGGTGAAGAAGGAACATGGTCGGCTGGACGTGCTCTTCCTCAACGCCGGAATCGCCCAGTTCGCGCCTCTTGGAGATGCACCGGCCGAGTTCTTCGACCGCATGTACCAGGTCAACGTGCGTGGCCCCTGGCTCGCCATTCAGGCCGCCATGCCGGTGCTCGGTCAGGGCAGCAGCGTGATCGTCAACACCTCGATCTCCAACGTAAAGGGCATGGCTGGAGCCAGCGCTTACGGCGCTACCAAGGCGGCTCTGCGCAGCATCGTGCGCACCGCAGCCACCGAACTCTCTCCCTTGGGCATTCGCATCAACGCGATCTCCCCAGGTCCCATCTCCACGCCCATCTACGGCAAGCTGGGCATGCCCAAAGAGGCCTTGGACGGCTTCGCGGCAGGGGTCGTAGGACAGGTTCCCTTGGGACGCTTTGGCGAGCCCAGCGAGATCGCCGAGACCGCCCTGTTCTTGGCCAGCTCAGCATCCTCCTTTATTCAAGGAGTCGAGATTCCAGTTGATGGAGGTATGACCTCGGTTTAGGGGCGATCCGATTGCAGCCTGGGCGAGCTTTTCTTGGAAAAGTACGCCTGGGCTGTCGATCTTTGGCAGGCTGCTTCGACATCTTGGTGAACCTGCCTTTTCGGTGGGTACCCCCAAAGGAGATTTCCCATGCAGTACCTGCTCGCCATCTACGAAGACGAATCCATCAACGCCAACCGCAGCCCAGAGGACTGGGGCCCGTACATGGCCAAGTACCAGGCCTTCACCCAGTCCATCATCGAGAGCGGCCACTTCAAGGCAGGCGACGGACTCCAGGGTACCCAGACCGCCACTTCTGTGCGGGTTCGTGACGGCAAGACTGCTCTGACCGACGGCCCCTTCGCTGAGACCCGTGAGGCGCTCGGCGGCTACTACCTGATCGAAGCCAAGGATCTGGACGAGGCCACCGCCATCGCCGCCCGCATCCCCACCGCCCAGACCGGCACCATCGAAGTCCGCCCTGTGATGGTCTACGGCGAGTGATTCGGGTCCGGGCTCCACTGAGGAGTCCATTTTTGAGCGTCCAGTGACTGCCCTGAGCGGGCACGACAGGAGAATTTGATGCAGTTCATGCTTATCCTCTATGAAAACGAGTCCACCGCCTACCAGCCGGGTTCCAAGGAGTTCGAGACCATGATGGAGGAGTTTGGCACCTTCACCCAGTCCATCATCGACGCCGGTCAGTTCAAGGGCGGGGAGGGCCTGCAAGGCGTCGACGCGGCGGTCTCTGTGCGGGTTCGCGACGGCAAGGTCGAGCGCACGGACGGGCCCTTTGCGGAGACCCGCGAGGCCTTGGGTGGCTACTACCTCATCGAGGTGGAAGACCTGGCGACCGCCAAAGCCATCGCCGCCCGCCTTCCCATCGCCAAGACCGGAACCGTGGAGATTCGCCCGGTGATGGTCTACGGCGGGTGAGTCGAGAGACCCTGGCCCAAACCCTCTCCCTGGAGCACGGCCGCTTGGTCGCGCTCCTGGGGCGCTGGGCCGGGGGCGACTTGGGGTTGGCCGAGGATGCCCTCCAGCAGGCCTGCGTGGCCGCCTTGGAGCAATGGCACCAGGCCCCCGACAACCCCGCCGCTTGGTTGCTGCGTACGGCCCGAAACAAGCTGGTGGACCAGATGCGGCGCCAAGGCAAACAGGTGCAGCTCGGTCCTGAGCTGGACGCGGTCGCGGGGGAAGGCGGACCAGAGGCAGGGGAGATCCCCGATGAGCGACTGCGGCTGATCTGCACCTGCTGTCACCCCGCGCTCTCTCAGAGTGCCCAGGTCGCTCTGACTCTGAAGACCGTGGCTGGAATGGAGATTCCGGAGCTTGCTCGGGCTTTTCTTGTCGAACCCGTCACCATGCAGCAGCGCCTGGTTCGGGCCAAGCGCAAGATCCGAGACGCTGGGATTCCCTACCAAGTCCCTGGCCCCGAGGCCTTGCCCGAGCGCCTGAGCGCTGTGCTCAAGGTGCTCTACCTGATCTTCACCGAGGGCTGGGCGGCCACCTCGGGCACCCAGGTCGTGCGCGCTGGGCTCTGCGACCAAGCCCTCTCGCTGGCGCTGGTGCTGCGGGCTCTGTTGCCCCAGCAGGGGCGCGTGCATGCGCTTCTAGCACTGATGCTGCTGCAAGACGCCCGGCGCAGCACCCGGCAGGATGAACGTGGCCGACCTCTGTTGCTCTCTGAGCAAGACCGAGGCCAGTGGGACCACCAGCGCATCATGGCCGGCATGCTCAGTCTGCAGGAAGCGGTGCGCCTAGAGGCCATCGACTCCTACGGACTTCAGGCCGCCATCGCCGGTGTTCACGCCCGAGCCCCGCACTACCAGGACACCGACTGGAAGCAGATTCTGGCGCTCTACGAGCAGCTCTACACCCTGCAGCCCGATGCGGTCGTGGCCATGAACCGGGCCGCTGCGCTCTTCCAGGTCCGGGGTGCCCAAGCTGGACTCAATGCTCTGGTGGTGCTGGAGCTGGAGCTGGGCGGCTCGCATGTCTACTGGTCGGCCAAGGCCGCGATGCTCAGGGAGCAGGGTGCTCGGGTTGCGGCAGCGCAGTGTCTGCGGGAGGCCCTTGAGCGCGTCGGAAACCGGCCGGAGCGCCTCTGGCTCGAAGACGAGTTGGCCAGACTGACCCAGAGCTGACGGAGGCGAGGCTCAGTCCAGGGTCTCGCCCTCCAGCTCCTCCGACATGCGCTCGATCAACTCGCAGGCATCGTCCCAGGCCTCGTTGTTGTCCCCATCCCCGGCCTCCATGTTCAACACGATGCCGTCGCGGCCCATGTCGTAAGCGGAGATCTCCACCTCGAAGTTCCCGCTGCCCTCTTCCTGAGGCACCTTGAAGAAGCAGGTCACCGTATCCGGCGCCTCCTTCTCCACTTCGACGGTGACCCCTTGGAACATCGCTGCCACGCTCTGCGCGGCGAGCTTGAGCTCCCCCAGGTCTAGGTGGCCCATCTCCAGTTGGTAGCTCAGCTCACTCACAAACACGCTCTCATGGCGAGGGGACCCAGGCCCGCGAGGAGATCGCGAGCCCGGGCCGTTTAGCCGAGCGCTTGGGCTCAGTCGAACTGGAGGGGCACGCCGTCGATCAAGATGTCGCCGTACTTCGCGGTGTTGTCCGCGCCGGAGATCTTGCCCGAGGTGCTGCCCGACGCGCTCAGGGTGTCCAGCTCGCTGCCCTCGGCGGTGGTCAGGGTGGTGGTCAGGCTGTAGTTGGCGGGAAGTCCAGCGTCGGCCACCTGTACCCAGCGGTCGAACTGCAGCAGGAGCTCGGCGTTCAACTCCGTCTCCAGGGGAGCGGGGCCCTCGTAGGGCTCCTCGAAGATGATGTTGGCGCCGGAGACGTCCTCGCCCTCCCAGGCCACATGGGCGTGGGTGCCGTTGCTGTTCGTCACCAGGCTGATGGCGCCCTGTCCATCGCCAAAGGTGACGTAGGCGGTGTTGTTCGAGCCATCTTCGTTGGTGGCAGGAACCGTCAGCTCCACCTCGTACTGCTGACCCACCGGGTCGCCCGCTTCGTCGATCAGGTCGATGAGGCAGAGGTAGATGTAGTCCGCGGGAGACTCTCCAGGGTCGAACTCCAGGCCTTCGTAGACAAAGGCCTGCTGTGTGCGGACCGGCGTGTCGTCCACAGTCATCATCACGCTCTCACCGGTGGCGTTGTCCACCAGGTCCACTTCCAAGGCCGAGGCGCTGCCATCGCTGATGGTCCAGGTGGCCAGCTTGGCGTTGCCCTTCTTGTTCTCCTTCAGGGTCATCTTGCTCAGCTCAGGGGTGGTGGTGTTCTCTACCAGAGTCACCGTCTCACTCTGGCTGTCCAGCACCACGCCATCGGCGTCGTAGAGCACCGTGTCCACCACGACCGAGTCGTAGGCGCTTAGGTCGGTCTCGGTGCTCTGGGTCCACTTCTGCCGCACCTCATCGATGCTCAGAGAGACCGGGGTGCCGGAGTCCAGGCTCGCCGTGATGGTGTAGTCCCCGCTTCCGTCCCAGCTCTTGTCCTCGTTCATCAGCACGACGGAGAGCGCGCCGGTTTCGGCGTTGACCTTGGCCCGCACCTTCCAGCCATCATCGTTGCCGCCTTCTGCCGTACGGGCGTCCAGGCCGTCCACGCTGACCTCGAACTCCTGCTGCTCGCCGAAGGGGTCGCCGTTGCTGTCTGCAAAGCTGAGGGTCAAGGTGGACTCAGCGCTCATGCCGCTGACGTCCAGGGTTCCGCTGCCCGCGACCCGGCCGCGCACAGCGCTGTCCATCGTCATCTCCTCGAGAACGAGGCCATCGGAGTCCGTGATGCTGACCTGTGCGCTGGACACCGAGCCGGCCTCATCGCCTTCGGACTTGACCACCACCTTGAAGCCGGAGCCTGTGCGCCGCTTCTTGATGCGGATGTTCTTGACCCGTCCCGTGAAATCCGCTGCCTGTGCCACGGAGAGACCAGGCTGGTCCACGAGCTGTGCGCCGGTGCTGACGGCTAGGCCGCAGAGTGCGAGAAGGGTGCTTGCCAGAGTGATTTTCTTGAGCATGGTGGCCTCGATTTTCGGGTTCCCCTTGAACCTAAAATGCAGACACGGAGTTGGGATCCCACGCGGCTCCTACGGGGTGCCGCTCCCCTCCCCAAAACAAAGGAGCGGCGCAGGGATGCCCCTACGCCGCTCGCCCCCTCCCCAGGGAACTCTCACTCACTCGGAGTCAAGCGAAGCAAAGCTATGGGTGCATCGCCGACCAGCCCCGACGTCTTGGGCCGGCAGAAGGAGCAGGGAGCTGGTCAGGGCGATCTTCTTGAGCACGGGGACCTCGCTTGGGTTCCCTTTCCTTGTAGAGTCTGCATCCCCAGTTGTGACCCTACGCGAATCCTATGCCGTCGCGGAACGCTCCGCTTCTGGTCCCTGATATCCAAGCATCTCCGCCAGTTGTGCGCAGCTCTGGGCGATGATTGCGGTGTCGTGGGCGTCCAGCAGGCTGGGGGGCTTGCGCACGCCGCGGATCTTCACGGCCAGGGGGCCGGGGTCCAAGTCCCTCAAGCCGCAGTGGGTGCTGATCTGTCCCAGGTCAAAGCCGGGCTGAATCAGGTCCTCGTAGCGCACCAACAGGCCGGAATCGCTGGGCCACTGCAGGAAGCTGCGGGTGAGCTTGGCCCAGTGCTTGCCGAAGTGCTCGGCGGTCTGAATGGGCCGGTTGGGCCACTGCTCGTAGAGGGGCAGGCCCTTGGCGCTGGACCAGGCATCCCAGGGGTTGCGTACCAAGAAGATGAAGCGGGCCTGGGGGTAGACCCAGCTCAGAAAGCGGGCGTCCATGGCCTGGAGGCGCACCTCTTTGAGGCCCCAACGAGTGAAGCCGCGGGCCTGAGCGGGGAGGGCAAAGAGGGTGTCCAGCTGGGCACGGAAGCTGTCGCGCAGGGCCTGTGGTGGCGGATACAGGTTCGCGATCCATCCGCCCACGAGGTCATCGTGGCTGGGTTCGGCGAAGTGCATCTCGGTGGGCCACTCCGGACGCAGCGCCATGCTGGCGCGGGTCAGGGATGGAATCAGTCCTGCGCGTCCGTAGGGCTCCCCCCAGACCAGAGCCTCGCCCGTAGAGCAGAGCAGGCGCTGGAGCAGGGTGCTGCCGCTTCGCCAGCCGGCGGAGAGCAGGAAGATGGGCGCGGAGTCCTCGCTGGCCGCCAAGTCAAAGCGGGCGTCAAAGCGTGTGAGGTGGTTGTCCATGTGGTCCGGCTCCAAGATGGGGCGGGATCGGACCAAGCGGGCCAGGCTTTAGGACTTTGTTCAGGCATAAAGCTCAATGGCAAGCGGGCTGGGCAATGGCTCTGTGTGCGCCCACGTGGAAGCCAGCTGCGATACTCTGCTCGGAACCGGAGTGTGTTCGTGGACATCAAGCCCAAACAAACGCCCTATGCCAGCCCAGAGGCGACCCCAGCCGCCACCACTGTGGACATTGGCCAAGCCTTCTCCTACATGACCGCCGACCCCCAGTGGTTGAACAAGGTGGTCATCATGGGGCTGGTCACCCTGATTCCCGTCGCCGGCTACCTGGTCGTCTTTGGCTGGATGCGTGAGATCTTCGAGCGCGCCAAGGAGGGCCGCCAGGAGCTGCCCGCCTTGGACTTTGGTACGCAGCTCGAGAAGGGCATCGCCCCTTTCGTGGCGATGCTCGGTCCTATGGCCGCGATGATGATTGGCATGTTTGGACTGCAGCTGCTGATGATTCCCTTCGCGCTCTTGGCCGAGGCCACTCAGGGGACCGCGGTTGCTGGGGTCCTGGGTGCGCTCATGGGTCTGTTGGGTGTGTTGATCAGCCTGGTCATGTTTGTCGCGATCTTCGCCATCTCTGCGGTCGTGCCAGAGGTGATGCGCCGCGGCATGCGTGGCGAGATGATGCCCATCCTGAGCCCCAAGGCCTCCATCGTGGCCATCAAGAACAACGGCGGGGCTTTCCTGATGGTGTTGGTGGGTAGCTTTGCCTTCAACATGATCAGCCAGGTGGGCGTGATGCTCTGCTTTGTGGGCATGTTCGTGACCATGCCCCTGGCGATGGTCGGGATGAGCCACCTCTTGGCCCAGTGGGACCGCGTCGCGGGCGATCCGCAGGCTGCCTGAGTGAGCGAGGAGAAGCCTCATTCCCGGATTGATATCAACCAAGCCACTGCAATCTTTGAAGATTCGCAGGGCTGGTTCAAGTCGGCCTGGGTCGCTGCACTAAACGCGCTGATCCCTTTTCTAGGGCCCGTCGTGGTCATCGGATGGGGGAGAGCACTCTACGAGCATGGGCTGACCGAGCCCAACCAGCTCACAGAGGTGGCCTTCGAGCGCGATCTCAACATTGGCAAGGACACCGCACCGGGGATCTTGGGCTGGCCGGCTGCGTTGCTGGCTATCGACGGTCTGCGCCGCATCTTGGTCTGGGGGACCGGTCTTCTCTTGCGACAGTTGACCGAGCACCTCGGGCCGGATCTGCTGGTGCAACTCGAGGTGCTGCTCTACGGCGGCAGCCGCCTGGCCTCTTGGGCAGTGAACCTGCTGTGGATTCCTTGGGTGCTGCTGCTGCCCGAGCTTGTGCGTCGCGTTTATCAAGGAGATGCTTTCCCTTGGCGGAATCCTGGGCCCTCAATGCTCGCCATCAAGATGAACTTGGACGGCTACCAGAAGGTCGTGGTTGTGAGCGGCATTGTGCTGGGAGTGGCCTGGGTTGTGAGCGGCATCTTTGGCTGGTTGGCCTTGTTGGTGGCCCCGTTGGTCTGGGCCATCTTGGTGCATCTGGCGGCCCAGTGGCATCGCATGGTCGCGGACCACGGTGCCCCGGGCACGGTCTGACACGGCTCTGTTGTTCACTGTAATGCCCTGAATAGGCACGCAAAGGCTATCGTCTGAGCCCTCGAACCCAGCTGTGAGTGCAGCCTGGACCCCAACCCGGAGCCCGCGTGATTTCACTGCTCGCCGTCTTGGCCGCCCCTCTGATGCCTGCTTCTTGGACCGCTCAAGAGACGGTCAATGTCTACACGGGCACCTACGTGGTCGCTCAGAGCAAAACGGCCATCCGTGCTGATCTGGACCAGAAGGCCGCAGAGGCCGCTGCCAGCTTCCCCTTCTACGCCAAGAGCATCGCGGAGGGGCGCCTGGTCGAAGCGATGACCTTCTGTGAGACCTACGAGATCGACCTGCAGGCCGACTCTTGGTCCAACAAGTGTGACGCGCTGCCCCCGCTCAACCGGCCCATCGACAAGTCGGTGACCACCTGGCAGGGGGATGGCGGCCCGGTCAAGACCCGCATCTCCCGCAAGGGCGACAAGGTGATCTTGAGCCTGCAGACCGAGAGCGGAAGGCGGGTGAACACCTTTGTGTTCAAGCCCGACGGCACCATGAAGCTGACCGTGTCCCTGGCCAGCGACAGCCTGGAGGAGCCGGTCACTTGGACCGTGCCCTACAAGCTGCAGTAGTGCCCGCGGCTACTCGGCCAGCTCGAGCTGAAGGACCCGCATAAAGTCTTGGGCGTTGGTCACCACGCCAAAGGCTTGGTGGGTGCCGCGGTCCTTGAGCTTGGAGACCAAGAACTCGGTCTGGTCGACCACGATGGTGGCCAGCTCGTCTAGGCTGCCGTCTGGACGCGTGCAGAAGGTGGCCAGCATGTTGCCCACCGCGATGGCGTGAAGGGCGGTGGCGACCATCACGACCATGGTGGCCTTGACCGTCTGCTCCCGCATGGCGCTCTGGGATTCACCGGCATCTGTGATGGTCTCGGGCAGGGGGCCGTCGTCTCGGATGCTTCCGCAGATGACATAGGGCGTGCCGGTGTCCACGCAGGCCTTCATGATCCCGCTCTCGACCTGGCCGTTGTGACAGATGGCTTGGATGCCGCCGGCATGTTTGACGGCGTTGATGGCCTTCATGTGCAAGTTGTGGCCGCCCGCGGCGGGGCTGCCGTCGCTGTACATGCCCAGGGTGCTTCCAAAGAGCGCCATCTCGATATCGTGGACCGGCACGGCGTTGCCCGTGAGCAGCGCGTGGCAGTAGCCATTTCGGATCAGCCAGTCCATGGCAGCGCGGCCTCGTGAGTGGACCAATGCTGGACCGATGACCCAGATAATATGACCGTTGTCACCACGGTTTTTCTTGAATGCGGCCAATAGACCATCGTAGTCCACCGGTTTTTCACGACTCACGTCCGAAGACATGAAAGAGAAGGCCTCTTCGTGGTGCGTTCCATCACTTGGGGCCTGGAAACCCTTGTCCCAGACATAAACGCCTTCGCTGCCATCTTCGGCCGCGGCGATGGCCACCAGGTCCCCCTTGGAGATGTTCCGGAACTCCCGAACCATCAGCCGATCATTGGCTTTGTCCCAGACAATATGGGAGTCCATGCGTGGGTCTTCTGGCATGCGCCAGGCGCCGCCAGCCCGCACATAGGTGGGGAAGTTGGTCGTGCATAAAAAGCCGTGGGGAAGCATGGCATCGGCCGGTGCAGCCTCAAATCGGCAGTCAGGGGCGTCAGAGAGGCCCAAAGTGGCAAAATCAGGGGGGCGGTACGTGGCCAATTTTTGCTCCGAGGTGCGCTCCGAAGTCTACTGGAGATCGCAGGGCGGGCTATGGGAGAGACCTCCTGGGAGCGTGTGTGTCCTTTCTCTTGGAACAAGGCGATGGGGCCTGGGTGCGAAACGCCCTGGGCGCGCCTCGCATGGACTTGTCCAGCCCCGAATTGGTCCTTGGGTACTGCGAGCCCAGCGTGCTGGCGGTCGCTCAACGTGCCTTGGGCACCTTGGGCTACACCCCCGCCCAGAGCGAGGGACAGAGCCAGGCCGAGTCGCTCCTGGTGCAGCGCACCGCCTTTGAGCGCGCCCAGCTCTTCTCCTGCGGCGAGCAGGCCAAGGCTTTCGCGATTCAATCGGCTTTGGCTCAGAATCCGGGTCGGGTGGTGGAGCTGCACGGCGGCCAGGCCATCGACATTCCCAGCGACTGCACTGTTGTTGTCGTCTCCATGTTGGGAGAGCGCCTCGCGCCCGAGGGCTGGCTGGGCGAGGTGAACGATGCGGCCCTGAACGCACTGCTGATCTGCGATGAGCGGCAGACCGGGCTGGGCCGCACCGGGAAGCTCTTCGCCTACCAGCATGAGCACCTGGCGCCAGACTTTGTGGTCCTGGGTGCTGGATTGGGGGGCGGTGTGGTCAACGCCGGCGCCGTACTGGGGCCGGTCTGGCTGCCCCAAGGCCCTGGAGTCGGCCACCTGGTGGGTGTGTGCGCCCACGCTGCTTGGACGGCCGTGCAAACCCAGCTCCCGGCCAGTCAACGCTCTGGACGCCACCTCTTCAGCGCCCTGCGCAAGCTGCCTGGCACGCTGGTTCAGGAGCTGGACGCTTTGGGTCTGATGGCGGTTCTGCGCCTGACCCCCGAGCTGGGTGGTGCGAGCAAGGTGGCCACAAAGCTGCGTGAAGCTGGCCTGATGGTGCACGCAAACGGCGCAAATGAGCTACTGATTTGCGCACCTCTCTCCATCTCCACCGACGAGCTCGACTGGGCCGTTGGTCATCTGAACGCGGTGATCTGGACATGACGACCACGCCTTCCGGCAAGCCTTTCCCTTGGCGCCTCCGTCTCTTCCACGAAGGCTTCGCCGGCATTCGTGCCGAATGGGCTGGAAGAACCTTCCGCTTCGACCCCTATGAGTCGGTGGCAGAGGAGGACCAGGTCGTCTTGACTTGGCATCAGCCCGAGCACAGCAATGTGTTGATCGAGGCCCTCAAGGGCGGCAGCCGCGTCCGGGTCCTGGCCGACGCCGCCCTGCACCCATGGCTCAAGGAAGCAGGCAGCCCACAGCTGAGCGCGCCCGGTGGCTACGTGGACAAAGAGGTGCTGGTCGAGGCCATGCCCTACACCCCACGTCAGATCAACGAGAACCTGGCCAAGGCCAGCGCCGCGCTGATGAACCCCACCCAAGCCGCACGGCACTTCCTGAACCGGAGCCGCCAGCCGGAGTCCGATCCCCAGGTCGTTCAGCTCACCTTCCCTGATGGTGGCCGACTGCTGCATCTGGGTTGCTCGCTTCACCGGAGCACCGATGCCGAGTGGCTGCGTCGGGCTCAGGAGCACTTTGGAGGCGCCGACTGGATCGTCGTGGGCATGGAGCCCGGTGAGGAGGCCGCCGTCTCTGAGATGATCACCGCATTCGAGGGCAAGTTCGTGCACATCACGGACCTGGTCAACGAGAAGCGTGCCCAGCTGGGCCTGCCGGTGAACATCCTGACCTTGCCCGTTGATGCCCTGCGGGATGCAGGGGTGGAAGCCTTCCCCTTCGTCTCCGGCGCCGGCTACCGCTACGAGTAGCTGCTTCAGTTCGGCGGGCAGTCCATGCCGCCGACTGGAAGCACTTGGGTGACCCGCTCCGGCGGTCCACTGGCTTCGAAGACCCAGACCATGTTGATGTGCGTGGGTGGGTCCTTGGGCAAGACCTGGGACCAATGTTGGCAGGCCCAGATCACCATCGGCTCCCGATAGCGATTGGTGGGGTCGACCATCTGCGCGCGGATGGCCTTTCGCCAGCGCATGCCGCCGTAGTGTTGGCTTAGGTCCTGGGGTTTGTCCAGGCTCCAGTGCCGGCCACTGAAGAGCTCGGTGTCGGGACGCTCCGCGAACTGGCCCTGCAGCAGCAGCCAGCCCTCCCGGTTCATGGGCTGGGGCGCGTACATGTTCCAGTGCTGGGACAGACGCACCGTGTGCAAGGCGGCCTCGATGCGCGGGGTGTGGGTCCAGCCCAGGCTGTGAAGGTTGGTGAGGGCCAGAACCAACAACAAGGCGGCGCTGATGCCCAGGTTGAGGGGGCCGGGGCGCTGGCCGAGGAGCTCCTTGCCGAAGAGCTGTGCGGGCAGAAGCAGCAGCCAGGCGCTCCAGGCCACCAGGGGGAAGATGCCCACGCGCAGCCCCAGCGAGAAGGCCCCATGCGTCAGGATCCAGAAGGCCACCAGCCCCACCCGAAGTCGCCATCGTGGGATCAGGAGCAGCAGCGGGGTGGCCAGCTCGGCGGCCAGGGTGAACCAGGTGAGCCCCTCGCAGAGCTGTGGGTGGTCCAGTAGCCATGGGGCCATGGGGCCGGCGTAGTGCTGAATGCGTAGGGCCATGGCCACCGCCTCCCCGCTGTGCCAAGCGCCGGACTTGAGCAGCCCGCCCACCCCGTAGAGGGCCATCAGCAGGGCCAAGGGAATGGCCGCGGGCAGGCCTTGGAGGCTGCGCGGGGGCCGGCCGTCCACGTTCCACGCGCCGCCCAGAGGCAGCAAGGTGGCCAGCAGCATGAGCCAGCGCAGCAGGGGGTCGGCGGCGAAGAGTACCTGGGGATTACGGGCGTGCAAGCTCCACAAGAGCAGAGCGACGATTCCAGCCATCCAGCGGCTCTTCCAGCCCAAGATCAGCGCTATAGACGCCAGCGCGGCCACCGCGAAGAGCGCTCCCTGCCACAGTCCGCTGCCCGACCAGAAGTGCGGCCAGAGGGAGGGAGCCAGCATGGCCCGAGGCAAGATCCCCGCGTCCGTGTAGTGGGCCTGCAGGTCCACCGCTCTGGAGCCCAGGTCCACCAGCGAGGTCACCCCAAGTCCAACGCGAAAGAGCGAGATCGCGCGGCCATCCAGGTGCAGGAGACGCGCCAGCCCCCGGGCCGTGGAGGCCCTTGGGCCGGGGGCTGAGCCGCTCAGGAGACCTGTCCCATGCGTTCGATCTGAAACTGGCTCACGCCCAGGCGAAGCTGGCGGGTGCGGGCGCGTCGCTCGACGAGCTCTGCGCCAAGGCCCGGGTGTAGTTGACCCAAGCTCTGTCGCGCACGGTGAACCTGCACGTTGATGGTCGTGGGCTCTACGCGAAGCATGTCGGCCAGGTCTTCTTGGTGCACCCAGCCTTGGCTCTCGGGGGCCAGGTCGTGATCCTTCTGACGCAGGCGCGCCAGGGTGAGCAGCATGTAGTTGAAGCTGCGCGGCGGGTTGCTGAGGATCTGAGAGCCCTTCTGGACGGAGATCTCGCAGAACTCCTCGTCCTGGCTGATCCGAAAGTGCAGCGCCGGTGCGGCCCGGGCGTCCACGGTCGGTGCGACATGGTGAGGAACTCGGAGGGTCCAGCTCTGCCCGCCCGCCTGGAGCTTGGCGCCGTCCTGGATGCTGTCCTCGGCGTCGTCCAGGCGCCATCCCTGGGCGCTCAGGACCAGGGCCAGCTCGGGGTCCTGTGGGTTGGGAAGCAAGAGCACGCCTCCTCGGGCCTGGATGCGCACGCCGCTCTCGCTCTGGGCCCAGGCGCCGGGCGCTGCTGCATCTTCGAGCACCCAGACTTGCTCTGGGCTGCCAATGGCCAAGCGGTCCTGCGTTGTGATGGGGACCTTCTCGCCGGCACCCAAGCGGACGTTGTTGACCCAGGTGCCGTTGCTGCTGCCCAAGTCACGCACCAGCCAGCGCTCACCGCTCCAGGTCAGAACCAGGTGCTCGCCGCTGACCCGAGCGTCTTCTCCAACGATTCCGCAGCTTGGGGCACGGCCCAAGACGCTGCGCGCAGAGAGGGGATGAGAGGTGCCCGTGGGGCTGAGGATGGAACCCATTGGCCCCAGGTTAGCGAGGCAATGGGCCGTCCACAAGGCGCGCTGCCGAGATGCGCGCCCACTCGGGATGGCCATGCAAGGCCAAGAGCCCGGGGTGGGCATCCAGGTGGTCCGCTCGGATGGAGCTCCAGCTCTCGCCCATGGCGGCCAAGGCCCACCGCATCGCCTCTTCGGTGTCGTGGGCCTCCAGGTACAGGATGGCCAGCTCCCGGGCGGTGACCATGTCGTGCTGCTCCAGCGCCCAAGCTCTCTCGAGGTGGGCCTTGGCGCTGGAGGTCTGGCCGGCGCGGCGCAGCGCCGCGCCGCGGTGGCGCAGCAGGAAGGCCAAGAGCTCCGCGTCCGGGTGTTCCAGGACCTGCAGTTGGGGCAGATCGCGAATCAACATGGCATCGACCTGTGGGTCGGGGCTGTGGTGGACGATGACGCCCGCGAATGTGTTGGCGTAGAAGTCCAGAGGGTCGGGGTGCATCTGGGCCAAGACCGGCAGCCACCTGGCGCCGTCGTTGTGCAGCAGGTCTACAAACCAGGGAGGCAGCGCGTCCAGAGCGAGGACCAGCGCCTCGGCGCTCTCGCTCTCTCCACGGCGCTCCAAATCCAGGACCCGCAAATACAGCGCCGATTCGTCGCTCGAATCGGCTGGAGCCGGCTGGCCCAGAGCGAAGGCCCGGGCGTAGGGGGTGGGCTCGCTCAAGCCCAGCTCGGCGCCGTAGATGCGCAGGCCCTTCAGGGTCGCCTGGGTGCTGAGCCCCGGTATGCCGATCAGGCTGATCTTTAGGGTGGCGTCGCCCTGAAGGTTCAGGCCTCTTGGCACCTCGGAGATTCCGAGCGCGGAGAAGCCACAGGCGCTCTCACCGTCCATCAAGCGCAGGCTCATCGTGCTGTGCAAGGCCAGCGAGGCCTCTGGCTGGTTCATCCGGTGCGAAGTTCCAGGCTCAAGGACGGTGCAATACATCTCGGTGGAGACCATGCCGGAGCCCCCGATGGCGCGCACGGCCATGCTGCCCACTGACTCGCCGTCTTGGACCAGGCGTAGGTCGACTCCGCCGCTCCACTCCATGCGCTCCAAGACCAGGTCCAGCTCGATGCGCACAGGGCCGTCAAGGCCCGAGAGCTGCAGCGCGATCAGCGGGGTGCTGTGGCTGCCTCGGATGCGAAGGCCCTGCTCGCTCCACTCCGCGGGGTAGAGCAGTTGCACCCCCTCGGGCAGCCCTTCGGTGAAGGAGAGCTCGAGCACTTGAGTCTGGCTCCGGGCCCAGCGCTCCTGGAGCGCGAGCAGCTCTGCTTGGTCGCTGGGGGTGGTCTGAAGCAATGCCTCCAGGTGTCTGAGGGCGTCGGCGCTGCGTCCATCGGCCCATGCGGCCATCGCCGCCATGCGCTCTACTTCAGGCCGCATCGCCGGATCGCTGGCGGCCAGGGCCCAAGACGCCTCAGCTTGGCTGCTGCGAGAGAGTGACACCAGAATTCGGCCTCGGTGGAAGGCGGCCAGGGGGCCTTTGACGGGGTCGTTCTCCAGGAGCTCCAGGCGCATCAGTGCCTGCTCGTAGAGGCCGATCTCCGCCATCTCCACCGCCCGTTTGACCTTGGGATCGTCCACTTGGGTGGAGGCCGGGGGCGGCAGGATCCGTAGGGGGACCGCACCCGAGCCCAGGACCTGCCAGGCACCGTCGATGCGCACCACCAGCTCGTCCTCACCGTCGCCGTCCAGGTCGTGCAGCGGCTGCAGATCCGTGATGCGCTTGAGCCGGGTGCTGTGCCATGCGCCTTGGCGCCGGGCCAAAATCAGAAGGTCTCCTCCACAGATTGCGAAGGCCTCCTGCACGCCGTCTCCGTCCACATCCCCGCTGTGAATCTCCAGGCAGCCTCTCTGGTCCAGGATCTCGTGGGCTTGGGTCAAGCGCCCAGCCTCCAGGGTGAAGATGTGTACACCCCGGGCCAAGCCCTCGGGGTTTCCACTGGGGAAGACCAGTCTGCTGCCAAAGAGCAGGGTCTTGGAGATGAGCAGCCAGTCTCCCTGGGCATCCGCCAGTCCTTCCATTCGGGTGATGTGGCCCAAAGGAAGGCGGGTGCGCAGGGGAAGCTGGCCGGAGGCCCCGCCTTGGTAGATGCGCACGTCCATGGGCCCCCAAGCACCCGAGGGCCGCGCCAGTTCCACGTTCCCGTCGCCGTCCATGTCCAAGACCACCAGGTCGCGGTGCTGGCCAGGGACGCCTTCGCTGAGGTTGCGAGGGGCCTCATCGCCCCAGCTCCAGGCCACGATCCCTGTGGCGTCGTTCCCCGCAGCCACGTACTCGGGGATCTCGTCCCCATCGATGTCCGCATAGGTCAGGCTGTCGGCCACATCCCCATGCAGGGTCACCAGGGTCTCGCCCTGTGGGGTGAGCAGGGTGGGCGGTCCTCGCTCCAAGTCTCCGGCGATCACCTTGGGGAGCAGGGTCATCATCTTGGAGCTCGCGGTGCTCTGAACAGGGCCCAGCAGCACCTCTGCATCCACCACCCGCAGGGACTGAACCCCCGCAGGCGAGGCCACCCAGCCGCCACCGGTGAACACCCACTCTTCCGGAGCCATCGGGAGCGCTGTCGTGCTCGACAAGGCGCTCAGGATGCTGTCCAGTGGGGCCTGGGCCTGGTCGATGCGCCCCAGGGCGAGCAGCGCTGCGCTGGCTTGTCGGGTCTGGGTGGGCCCCTGGGGCCCCATTCCGCTCAGGATCCAACCCGCCGCCAGCGCCGAGTCGTTGTCGCCTGCTGCAGCGGTCGCGCCCGCAAGGCGGCTCAGGGCATCTCGTGGGTCCGGTGCCTGAAAGTAGGCGTTCGCCAGGGCGTCCAAGCGCGCCTCGCCGCTCTCGCGCTCCGCCTGCCGCAGCCATGCATCGGCGGCAGCTTGGGTCTGCTGGAGGCTGGGATCCTGTAGCCCTTGGGCCAGCATCTCCCGAGCGCCGTCCGGGTCCTCCAGCCAGCGGCTCTGCACCCGCTCCTCCAGCGAGGCCACCTGCTGCGCGAGCGCCTCTTGGGCCTTCTCGGCGCGCACCTTGCTCATCCCGCCCAGGCCCAACACCAGGGCCAGCAGCCCGAGCGCTACGCCGGCCGTGGGGCCGTGCTGCCGCAGCCAAGGCCGCAGGCTTCCTCGGGCGATGTCCTCCCCGGCGCGCAGTCGCTCCAGGTCGGTCAGCAGCGCTTGAGCATCTGGGTAGCGGTCTTGGGCGTGGTCCTGCAGACAGCGGTTCACAATGCGCTGCAGACCGGCGCTGCCTTGGTTCAGCTTGGGCGCGCCGCCTTGGGCGACCAAGGCCAAGGTCTGGACGGCGTCCGGGCCGACATGGGGCGGTGCCCCGGTCATGGCCCGGAAGAGCACCGCGCCCAGGCCGTAGACGTCGGCCGCTGGGGTCAACGCCTCGGCCCGGGCCTGTTCAGGGGCCATGAAGGCCGGCGTGCCCAGGCGGGTGCCTTCGTGGGTGAGGTGGGTTCCGGAGGCGCTGCTCACCAATCCAAAGTCGGCCAGCTTTGCCCCGGCGTCCGAGAGCAGCACGTTGGCGGGCTTTAGGTCTCGGTGCAGCAGTCCGGCGGCATGTACGGCCGAGAGCCCTGCGGCCACCTCGGCGGCGATGTGCAGCAGCTTGGCCTCGGGCGGGGGGCCCTGCTCCAAGAGGGCCTGTAGGGAGGGGCCGTCCACAAGGTCCATGGCCATGTACAGGCGGCCTTGATCCGCTCCAAAGTCCAGCAGACGAACCAGGTTGGGGTGGTCGAGCTGGGCGATGGCGCGGGCTTCTCGCGCGAAGCGGGCGGGATCCCCACGGGTGACCTTTAGGGCCACTTCTCTGCGCAAGACCGTGTCCCAGGCCTGCCAGACCTCGCCCATCGCGCCCCGCCCGCGCAGGCGCTTGAGCTCGTAGCGGCCGAAGGGACCGGCCGTCAGTCGGGTCTGGGCAGCGGCCTCGGCCAAGGTCGCCGCAATCATCGGTCCCGCTTGGGAGGCGATGGGGGCCAGGCGCGCCCTGACCACGCTGGCCTCTGGGCGCAGGGAAGGGTCGTGGTGGGTGAGCTCGGAGATCAAGGCGTTGATCTCCGCGCTGGGCGCCTCGACCAAGCTCTCCAGGATGCGGCCAAGTGCGAACCGGTCCATGTCCAGGCCGCGGGGACTGGGCTCCGGCGGTGCGAAGCCGGGGGTGTGCATCGAGGCCCCTTGTCCCTGAGCGGGTCCCACGCCCCCCAGATCGATCAAGCGGGCTTGTCCCTGGGCATTGACCAGGATGTTCTCCGGTTTCAAGTCCCGGTGCGCGACCCCCTGCTCATGGAGGTAGCCCACGGTATCGGCCACCTGAGCCACCAGCGCAGCGGCCTTGTCGATGGGCAGCTTGGCGCCGCCGAGGTGGGTGCCTTGGACCAGCTCCATGGCAAAGCCGCCGGGCACCTCCTCGATGTAGGTGGGCAGCCCGGGGTGGCTCAGGGCCGAGAGGGTGCGGCCCTCCTCGCGGATTCGCTCCTGCTGTGCAGCGTCGATCGCAAGCTTAATCGCAGCGTTTCGGCCGTCTGTGTGCTGCGCGCGGTAGACCACCGCCTGGCTGCCCTGGCCGATGCGCCAGAGCAGCTCCCAGTCGCTCAGGTTCTGGCCTGAGTGGTGGCCCTGAGGGTGCACGCTCTAAAGGCTCCGGTCCAGGGGGTAGGGGTCCACGTTGTCGTTCTTGCCGTCCCCGTCTGTGTCCGCACGGTTCGGGTCGGTACCCCAGGATAGCTCTAGGTCATCGGCGAGCCCGTCTCCGTCCAGGTCCAGGTGGGCTGGACTGGAGAAGGCTCGGTAGGGCTCCTCGCCTTCCAGGGTGACCATCCAGCCCTCCCGCAGCTCCCAGAAGTCGCTCAGACCGTCGCCTGTGCCGTCTTCCTGGGCGTCGGAGTCGATCTGCCCGTCCAGGCAGCCGTTGAGGGTCTCCTCTCGGGCGGAGACCTCGTTTTCTCCTTTGCAGGCGAGGAAAGGGAGGAAGATGAGCATGAAGGATTCCTTGGTGAATCCAAGGTAGCCCTCAGCGCTCGCTCATCTGTTTCTGTCCATTTCACCCACGAGGTCAGGCTTCTCGCGGCCCCTTCTGGCGCTCAGATCCGGTGGTCCATCTGGTCCAGAATCGCGCGCCGCAGCGCCTTAAAGGGCGCCCCTTCCATGGCCTCGAGGTGGGGAGCGGTCATCGCCAGCAGCAAGGGATCGCGCACGGTCAGGCCCTGGTCCAGCGCCTTGTGCAGGGCGGTGAGGAACTGACCCAGTACGGCGTCCTTGGCAGCCTCTGGGGCGATGTCCAGTTCTTTGGAGAGCTCTTGGAGCTCGGAGAGCAGCTGCTGGGCCGTGCCAGGACTGGCCTCGCCGGCGCCGAGCTGTTCTCTGAGGCGCTCGCGCAGTGCGACGGCATCGGCTGCCCAAGACTCGTCCCGTGGGAGGTGGTCTCTGGCCAAACCGTAGCAAAATCCTGGCTTTTCGACACGGCTGTAGCGGGTGAGCGCCGAGAATGCCTGCTCTACACGCCAGTCTCGCTCCTCGCCGCTGTGCTGAAGGTTGCGCAGACGCGCGGTCAGCCACTCGATGAGGGTGGCTTGGGACTTGCGGGGCAGATCGGGCCACTTGGAGACGCCCTCGACCACGGCGCCGATGGCCACCAGCTCGTCGTTGTAGCCGACCTGGTGTCGGCCCACGGTGAGCAGCTCAATGAGGGTGTCCCCCCAGCCTGGGGTGGGTTGGTCCGGCACCGCGTGAAGCTCTGGGGCCGGGGTGCTCAGCGGGGCTGCAGTCAGGCTCAAGCTGCCCCCCATGGTGCGCCAGCGAACCAGCTGCTGGGCGAGCGCGCGTTGGAGCTCGTTGCGTCGGTCCAAGATCAGTTGCCGAAGGGCAGGGTCCAGCTCTGGGCCGTCTAGGCGCTCAAGATGCCCCAGATCGTCGATCAGGCCATTGAAGAGGGTGGTCTCCTGGGTCGCGCTGCGCAGCAGTGCTCCGTGGATGTGGCTCTCGATGTCCTTCATGGTGCCTGTCCTGAATGTTCAAGCATCTTCGCATGAGTCGCTTGCTTTTGGCTTGCTTTCCGATTTCCTTTCGCTTTGCTTTGACCTCTGGTGTGCCGCTTTGCCGCCTGCCAGCCGGGCTTGGGTTAGCCTTGGCCCATGCTTTCTATTGGTGATCCTGCGCCGAGCTTCGAGCGCCAGCCCGTCTTTGGTCTCCCCGTTCAGGTGCCGAGCAGCACACCGCTGTTGCTGTGCTTTGTGCGCTCTCTGTCCTCGCCCCTGACGCGACAGCGCTTGGCGGAGCTTCAGGAGCGCAACAGTGATTTTGACGTAGAGGGCATCCGAATCGCGGCCATCACGGACTCCGAGGCCGAGCTGGCTCAGGACTTTGTGCCCCGCTACCACGTGCTCGCCCCTGTGATCTGCGACCCGGAGCAGGTCCTCTTCAAGGAGTGGGGAGTCGGCGGCCACAACCCTGTGCTCGGTCGCCTGCGCGGTCTGGGTGTGGCCAATGTCCGCGGTGCCTTTCGCGCCCTCAAGCACGGCGTAGGCCCCATCGAGCGGCGTCAGCTGCGCCTGCCTGCCCAGTTCCTGATCAAGGACGGCAAGATCCTGGCGGCCCACTACGCCCAGTCTGTGGGCGAAGACTTGGGCTTGGACGCGCTGCTCGCGGCCTTCAAGGCAAGCCAAGCGTGATTGGGCTGCTCCTTCTGGGGTGTACGCCCATTCCGGACCGAGCGGACCTTCTGCCTGCCGCTGTTGCGATCTCTGCAACAGGTGAAGATGGCCACGCCTTCAGCGTTGTCGTGCAGCTGGACGACCCCGAGCGTCCGCCGCGCCTGCGCTACACCGATGGCCTGCGCCGGGTGGATGGCCAAGCTCCTGGGGCGGCCCTTCCCCAGGGCGAGGTGCACGCTCAAGGGCCAGGCCAGGGGTTCGGGGTGCTGCTCAACCAGGGGCAAGTTCAGCTGAACCTCCCGCTGCGTGAGGAGCCGCTGGTGCTGGCGACCGGTGTGGCCAGCCTGCACTCGGTGGAGATGTTGCCCATCTCCCAGGCCACCGATGCGGCCCTGGCGCCCTATGGTGTGGTCTCCGTCGTGTTGCTTGGCACGGGGGACGCCGTGGCGGACGGCAGCTTTGACGAGTGGCGGGGAGCCAAGAGCTTGCCCGTAGACGGCGCGGGCTACGTGGCCTCTGGCTTGGGCCAGTGGGAGGGTCCGCGGGATGCCTCCCTGGCCGTCGTAGGGCGGATTCGGGGCGAACGCATCGTCGTTGGGGTCCGCGTGCGTGATGAGGATCTGCGCCTGGGTGAAGACCGCATCGAGCTGGTGACGGTGCACGGGGTGGTGCGCGTGCCCATCCAGCCAGCGGGGCCCTGTGCGGCGCTGGAGCGTTGGTCCTGTGCCTTCACCGAGCAGGTGGGTTTTGGGACGGGACTGGAGCTCGGCGCCGACCTGGCCTCGGTGGTGGAGACCGGGTTGATCCTTCGCTATGTCGACGTCGATGGCACAGACGAGGCCACGGTGCTGCAGACGGCACCCTCCATTCAATCCCTTCTCGACGTTCCGGCCGCCGGGCCGCCTCCGAGGATCGCCCAGGAGCTGTGATGCAACCGACCTTTGTCACCTTGGCCTGCCCGGATTTGCCCCTCGCCCGCGCCTTCTACGAAGCGATGGGCCTGGTGGCCTCCGAGAAGAGCAACGAGCGCGTGGTCTTCTTCGGACTCGATGGGCTGATTCTCTCCCTCTACGGTGTGGAGGCCTTGGCCACGGACGCTGGGGTGCCGGTGTCCGCCGATGCGGGGACCGCCAGGATCGCCCTGGCCCACAACGTTCGCCAAAAGGAGGACGTTCAGCTCTGGCTGGACAAGGCCCAGTCCGCCGGAGGCCGCATCACGGTGCCGGCCAGCGATGTGTTCTGGGGCGGTCACCGGGGCTACTTTGTAGATCCCGCCGGACACGCCTGGGAGGTGGCCTGGAATCCCTTCTTGGAGTGGGATGCCGATGGCCGACCGGTGCTCTCCGCTTAGAGCGGCCCAAAGAGCATGCCGCCACCGGTGGGCGCGAAGAGCAGCAGGCCCATCGCCAGCAAGGCGTACACCACACAGATGACCAGGATCGGCTTGTCGGTGAGCAACACCTTGGAGGGGTCTCCGGTCTTGCCCTGCTGCACCAGGTACATGTAGCGGAAGACCGCGTACAGGGGCAGGGGGAAGGTGAGCAGCAGCCACGGGGTGGGGGAACCCAGCACCGTGTAGAGGGCGTAGGAGATGATGGTGCCCGAGGAGGTGACCGCTTGGATCTCCTCCAGCAGGTTGGTGCTGTAGTGCTTCAGGCTCTTGCGCTGACCGCTGTCTCCGATGGACAGGAGCTCGCCGCGGCGCTTGTTAAAACCCAGGAACAAGGCCAAGAAACCTGCGCACAGAAGCAGCCATGGGGAGATGGCCACCTTGATGGCCACAGCGCCAGCGACCGCACGCAGCAAGAAGCCGGCGGCGATCATCATGATGTCCAGGATGACCTGGTGCTTGCCCCAGATGCTGTAGGACATGGTGTTGACCCAGTACACGCCGGCGATGAGCGCGAACCAGGGGTTCAACAAGAAGCCGGCGCCCAAGCCAATGACCAAGCACAGCGAGCCCAGGACTCGGGCAGCGTTGACGGGCAAGGCGCCTGAGGCGATGGGACGGAACTTCTTCTCGGGATGCAGCGCGTCTGCTTCCCGGTCCATCAGGTCGTTGAAGATGTAGCCGCTGGAGCTGGTCAGGCAGAAGGCACCAAAGCCCCACATGGCCAGCAGGATGCTGTCTATGTCGGTGAACTGCACCGAGAAGATGAGCGCGGCCATGAGCAAGACGTTCTTGGTCCACTGCTTGGGACGAAGGGCCTTGAAGGCGGCGATGGGCAGGCTGACGGGTCGGGGAGCGGGGGTCTCAGTCACTTGGATTTCTTAATCTGCGCCAGCTGGAAGTCTAGTACGCGTTCCTCGTTGTGGTCGAGGCTGACGCTCTGCTCAATGGGGGTGTGTCCCGGCAAGCTAACCCGTAGCTGCACAGGCTCGCCGGCGCGCAGGGTCAAGGGGGTGTGGCCGCTGTTGGCCAGGGGCACAGGTCGGCCGTCCAACTGCAGGGTGGCGCCTTCGGGCACGGTCACCAGGAGCCGCGGCTCCATCTTGATGGGGGCGGTGCTCGGCAGGGGCTCGTAGCGGCGGTCGCCGATCAGCACGCCGGTGAGCACGCCGCCCAAGAAGCCGATGGCCACCCCGGCGATGCCAAAGATGGCGACCAGGGCTTGGGTGCGTCGGCCCATGCGAGGTGCCGGCGCTGCAGCCGCTGTGCTGGCCCGAGGTTGAGGCTTTGGGGGCCCACGCTGCTGGGGACCGCGCTGGGGCGGCGCGGGCTGCAGACGGGTTGGAGCCTGGTGCATGGGCCGTGGCGCGGGTGGCAGCGGAGCGGGCTCGTTGCGTGTGGGCTCGTCCAGCTCCAGCTCTGGGAGCTCCTCGGTGGCCTGGCGGCTGATGGGAGCCGGCACGCTTGGGCGGATGACCGTGGGGTTGTCGTCGGCCCACTCGGCGGCGGCGTGGCGGATCTCGGTGCGGCGTGCGGCGTCCATCAGAGCGTTGGAGCCGGGCTGGAGCAGAGTGCTCTCGTCCCCAGGGTCGGAGATGGGGCCAAAGTTCCTGGATGGATCGGGATCCAAGTCCATGGGACTGGGCAGCAGGACCTCGGCGGCGGTCTCAGTGGCCTCTTCCAGCTCCGAGGTCAGGCTGGCGATGCTGACGGAGTCCAGGCTGATGAAGCTGTCCTCGTCGTCGGGCTGGGGTCCAAAGCTGACCCGAGCGGCGTCCCCTTGCGCGCCAGGGACTGGCTTGGGGATGGCCTGGGTCGTGCTCTTGCTCACCTGCGTGGACTTTCCATCTTCCTGCCGCTGGGGCTTGGGGATGGGCATGGGCAGGGTGTGCTGGTCCTTGAGCTCCAAGGCCTTGGCCCGGCGTCGACCGCTGGACTCCGGGAAGAGGCCCTTGAGGAAGGCGGCCAGGGTGCTGTGGCTGAAGATGAAGCCGGCGTCGTGGAAGAACTTGGTGAGCGCCTCTTTGAACTCGGTGGCCGACTGGTAGCGCTCGTTTGGATCCAGGGCGAGAGCGCGGTTGAGCACCAGCTCCAGGCTGTAGGGCACGTCCTGGTTGGCGATGGTGGGCGCGGTGTAGATCCCGCTCTTGATCTTGGCGATGGTCTTCAGATCACCGACCTGCCGGAAGGGATGGACCCCGCAGAGCATCTCGTAGAGCAGCACACCGGCCGCGAAGAGATCGGTGCGGGGGTCCAGGTGTTGGCCCTTGGCCTGCTCCGGGCTCAGGTAGTCAAACTTGCCCTTGATCACGCCGGAGACGGTCTCCAGCGCCTTGACCCGGGCCTTGGCGATGCCAAAGTCGGTGAGCTTCACCTCGCCCTGGAAGGAGAGCAGCACGTTGGAGGGCGAGACGTCCCGGTGCACGATGTCCAGGGGCATGGGGGTCTTGCCGCGCATGATCTGGCGGTTGTGGGCGTACTCCAGGCCCTTGAGCACCTCGATGAGGATGAACACGCTGTGGGGCACGGGCAGGGTGATGCCGCGCTTGTTGCAGCGGGCGAGAACGCGGCCCAGATCTCGGCCGTTCACGTACTCCATGGCCACGTAGTACTGGCCAGAGACCTCGCCCAGGTCCAGGATCTGCACGATGTTCGCGTGGCTGAGCAGGCCGGCTACCTTGGCCTCGTCCACGAGGAGATTGATGTACTCCTTGTTCTGGGACAGGTTGGGCAGGATGCGCTTGATCGCAAAGAGCCGATTGAAGCCCCCAATCCCCTCCATGCGAGCCTTGTAGATCTCGGCCATGCCGCCTTGGGCGACACGCTCCAAGATCTGGTACTTGCCGAAGTGCTCGATGGGTTGGGGCTGGGCCACTCAGGATCCGCGTTGTGTACGCCGAAAGTCTACTCTCCGCAGACGATCTCGCAGTTGGTGGGCCAGCGGCCGTCGTAGAAGTCTTGGCAGCTCATGGCCTGGGTCTCTTCGACGCAGGCCTGGGCGGCGCCGCTGTTGAACTCGCAGTCCTCTGAGATGTCCTTCTCATCGCGCTGATCGATGCAGGTGTCCTCGTCCTCCCAGAGCAGGTTCTCCTGCTGGGCCTCGTCGTAGCACTCAAAGGTCTTGGCGCAACTGGCTTCTGTGTAGTCAGCCTCGTAGTTCGACTCGTTGTAGCAGGCGGTCAGTGCGAGCAGCGCCAACGCACTTATGGCGCGCGGGGTTGGGCTTGCGGACATGGGGCTCCTCCGAGCAGCGTGGACTTGGCACAGGCCACGCAGCGCAGTTTATCAGGCTTGCCAGCTGCGTCGCTCGGACTGCTCTGCAGAAGTCTTGCAGTCGATGCACTGGGTTGCGACGGGGCGGGCGACTTGGCGGTTGTACCCGATGGGCTCTCCGCAGCCCTCGCAGCAGCCGTACTCGCCTTCGACCATGCGGGCCTGGGCCGACTGAATCTTCTTGAGCATCAGGCGGTCTCTGTCGGCCAGACGCAAGGAAAAGCCCCGATCGGACTCGTTTGAGGCCTGGTCCACCGCGTCGGAATCGATCTCGCGCTGGTCGGTGAGGTGGGAGATGTTCTGGCGGTTGGCGTTCAGGAGCAGGGCAGCCTGATCCTGGAGTACGCCGTGGAGGTGCATCAGCTCCTCGTGGCTCAAGTACTCGTCTTCGGGCAGGGGGGGCGCATTGGCGATCATGGAAAGGTGCTCCGGTTCAAGGCGGCGGGCCCTGGGGCCGCGGACAATGCCCACCTGAAACCTTTCCGTCAAGGGCGAATCCCTTTTGCTTTCGGGATATGCGATGCTGGGTCTGTTAGGACCTATGTCCGTGACCTGTCCATGGAGGTGCCATGAGTGCTGATGTAAGCGAACTGCCGCCCGCCGATGAGTACCTGAGCGAAGAGGAAGTCGTGCACCTGCGCGGCGTCTTGCGCGAGCAGATAAAATTGCTGATTGATCGATCCCGCGACAACATCGGTGATCTCACCGAAGAGCAGGATGTGGACGGCGACCAAGTCGACGTCGCGGCCAACGAGTCGGAGCGCGGACACCGTCTGCGCTTCGCGGACCGCGAGCGGAAGATGGTCGGCAAGATCCAGGCGGCCTTGGAGCGCGTTGGAGAGGGTGAGTACGGCATGTGCAGCGAATGCGGTGGCCCCATCGGCTACAAGCGCTTGCTCGCTCGTCCTGTCGCGACCCTCTGCATTGACTGCAAGACCATGGCCGAACGCCACGAGAGGCGCTCCTGGGGATCCTGATTCCCTTTGCGCCACAAAAGCCTGCAGGCGTGCCTGTGGGCTTTTGTTGTTTGTGGGTCAGCCCCCGAGCGCATCGCCGAGTGGATTGTCTGCGAGCCAGTCTGCGATCGGCTGCGCCTGCTCCTCAAATCCGCCGGGCGTGTTGAAGCTGATGAAACCGGCGCGTTGCTACTCCGAGACCGGGTAGGCGCCCAGGCCCTCCTCCCCATCGGCCTTGAACACCGCCTGCATACGGCCCATCGGGTAGCTGCGGCCTTGACCCGGGCCGAGGATGCTTGCTTTGCGCGACATGGAGTCTCCTTTGCAGGGGCACTATGCGCCAAGTGTTCGCTCAGCGTCTGCCTCTGAGCCCGAGCACCACCGCAAGGCCTGCCAGCATCAGCCAGCTGCCCCCGGGTCGCTCTTGCGTGGTGCATCCACAGCCGGAGGGGGTCAGGGGATCTCCGCTCGCATTGCCCCGTCCCTCGCTCACCGCACCGCTATCGCTGTCCGCAGGCGACTCAATCTCCACCGCAAGCGAGGCCACGTCGGCCCAAAACGCTGGGTCACCACCCTCGTAGTTCAAGGCCCAGAATCCAAAGCCCAGCAGCTCCTGGTCCACGGCGAACGCCATCTTTGGGTACAAGGAGTCCTGGTCGTCGATCCATGCCTGACGGGTGGCGCTCGGGAAGTAGTAGGGGGCCTCAGCCAGGGCATCGTAGCCGCCGTCCATGCCCACATAGTCGCGCTGGGCCGCCGAATAGGTGACGGCGCTGCCCTTGTCGGTGGCGGTGCCCGGGATGCTGTTGTCGGTGCTGGGCCAGTCCCGCCCGTACAGGGGCAGGCCCAGGATGATCTTGTCCCGGGGCGTGCCGTTGTCCAGGTAGTCCTGAACGCTCCAGGCCAGGCTGTACTTGGAGAAGTCACCGCCCCCTTCCAGAGGCGCGTTGGGGCCAGGGTCGCCGCCAGACCAGTGGTAGCCGTAGCCCATGATGAAGAGCCCATCGGAGTTGGCGGCCAGCGCGTCGTAGTCGTAGGCCCCGCTCCAGTCGATGGCTGGGGTGGCGACCGTGACCTCGTCTACGCGCTCGTGGAGCTCGCCCACAAAGCTGACCAGGTGGGGCTTCAGAGAGCTGGGCATGCCCTCGCAGTCCACGCTCACGCCATGGGCCCCGTGTGCATCCACCAGCGCGCCCAGGTTGGAGACGGCGGTGGCCCGTGTTGTGGGGTTGGCCAGCACGCTCGTCATGACCTCGTCATCGAAACAGGTCAGGGTCAGGTGCACGTGCACGCCATGGGGGGCGGCCAGCTCCATGGCGGTGGGGGCCAGATCATTCCAAATCTTCGAATCGTCCACGCTGCCGTCGGCGTTCAAGTCCACCGCGAAGATGGCGACGTGGGTCAGGTGCTGCCACTGCAGGTCTTCCAGGTCACCGGCCCAAGAGGCGAAGTAGCCGTAGACCCAGGCGCTGGCGCGGTCCGGATCCAGGGGTGGAGCCTGGAGCTGGGGCTGCATCACGATGCTTGGAGGGGCGTCCCGGTGCGCCGCGTGCACGCTGGGGTGCGGAGACTCCTGGAACTGGGGAGTGCCGGCGAGCAGGGGCATGGAGAGCAGCAAGATCATGGTCACAGTGTACCTGGGGGAGATCCGCTAAACTGGCGTCATGCGCAGGCTCTTCCAACGCCCACACCTGACCCGACAACGCCGCGGCGGACAGTCGGTGGTCGAGTATCTGCTCGGCATCAGCGTGATCGTCGTGGGGCTGGCGACGGGATTCCTGATCCTCACCGACAGCGTCTCGATGACCTTCAAGAACGCCAGTGACGTGGTCGTCAAGCCCTACCCATGAGCACCGTCACTGAGTTCCTGGCCCAGGTCCAGGCCCATGAAGTGCTGGCCTTGCTGACCCTGATCGCGGCCATCGCCACCGACTTGAAGTACCAGAAGATCTTCAACAAGCTGACCTTTCCAGTGATGGCCATCGGAATGGCTTGGTGGATCTACCAAGGCAACCCTTGGTTCGGCGTGATGGGCTTGGCGGTGGGCTTCGGCATGACCTTTCCGGCCTTCGCTCTGGGGCGCACCCTGCGCGCTGGCGACGCCAAGCTGATGATGGCCGTCGGCGCGTTGCTTGGACCCGCCATCAACTTCAGGGCCTGTCTAATGATGTACCTGATCAGCATCCCCTTCGGGCTGGCCGTGCTCGCCTACAAGGGACGGCTGGGCAACCTGCTGCCCGCCCTGCGCGCCGGGATCGGCCGGGCCAGGGGAGAGGAGGTCGCAGATGTGGAGACCACTGTGGTGGCCTACGCGCCGGTCATTGGGGTGGCAGTGATCATGGCCTACTTCACCGATTGGCTCACCTTCTGGGGGCCCCTGTGATTCGGCGCCGGCGTACGGCACAGTCCACGGTCGAGGCCATGCTCGCCATGTCCGTGCTCACCGTGGCCGTCGCAGCGGCCGCCTATGTGTTCATTGGCCCCTTGGATGCGGGCGTGACGGCCATGGATCAGGACATGCGCATCGTGTTGGATGACGCCCGCCCGGCCTCCTCTTCCGGCAAGCGCTGAGCCTTCCCCGGGAGACCCCCAACACCGCCGAAGGCCGCCGGCTGGTATTCTCGCGGTCTCTAAGAGGTGGGCGTGAAGAACCCCAAAGCCTTCATCGCTGCGCTGATCACTGCGTTGCTCTTTACTCTGGTCCAGTGCCGATACGTGCACCACCGGGAGCAAGGGCTTCTCTTTGACAGCGAGCTGATGCCGACGCTGGTTGCGAATCGAGACATCCCGGCCAACTACAAGCTGGACGAGACGATGTTCGACGTCGTCGACGTGCCTCGTAAGTGGCGCCAACCCCAGGCTGTGGCCGACGTGGACGAGGTCCTGGGGCAGATCAGCTCCAACCCCATCCTGGAAGGGGAGCAAGTGCTCGCCACCAAGTTGGTCAAGCCGGACGAGGCTGGACTGGCCTTCTACGTTCCCCCGCGCATGCGCGGTGTGAGTGTGGCAGTGGACGAGTTCAACGCCGTCGGCGGTCACGTCAAGCCGGGCACCTACGTGGACATCGTGGGCACCTTTGACTTTGGCGAAGGCGACAAGTCCGACGTGCGCACCGTCACACTCTTTCAGAACGTCTACGTGCTCGCCGTGGGCGATGACATTGGCCAGCCTCAGGCCGTGACGACCATGGAAGGGGAGGAAGAGGTCTACGAGCCGGGCGGCTTGGGCGGCGGTCGCACCGTCACCTTGGCGGTCTACCCGGACGAAGCCCAGAAGCTGGTGATGGCCCAAGAGCTCGGTGCTCTGACCCTGACCCTGCGCTCCCTCTGGGAGAAGGAAAAGGCGCTCGAGCTCGAGCACGCCACCATCCACAACACCCTCGGCATTCCCCAACGCGTGCGCACCCGGACCCGGGCCCGCTGGGAAGTCATCCGCACGGGAGGATTCTGATGTCCAAGCGATTGATCGCGCCGCTTTTGGCTTTGTCCCTGAGCATTGGGGCGGTGAGCATCCTGACCTCGTCTGAGCCAGGATTCGCTGACGAGGACAACCTTCGCGATGTCCTGGTTGTGGTGCAGACCCAGAGCGCCATTGACGTCCCCTACCGCTTCGGCAACATCGCCACAGGCTCGGACATCATCAAGGTGGTGCCCCTGCGGGACTCCAACCAGCTGCTCATCGCCGGTCGGCGCTCGGGCACGACCAACATCTTGGTCTACGACATCGACGGTGTGCTGCGCGACGAGTTCGAGGTCACGGTCATCCCGACCAACCTCTCCCGCGTGATGAAGAACGTGGAGAACCTGCTCGATGACATCGAGGGCATCTCCATCAAGATCATCAACGACCGTGTCTACATTCAGGGCGAAGTGTCCCTGGATGAAGAGAAGGCCCGCATCGAGGATCTCGCAGCCCGCGAGTCCATGGTCGAGTCCATGGTCACCCTCTCTCCCGTCGCTCAGAAGCTGCTCGCCGGCATCATCGAGCAGGAGATCGACCGCCCCGGTGTGAAGGTGCGCGTGGTGAACAACCAGATCCTCCTGGAGGGCGTCGTGTTCTCCCAGGCCGAGCTGGCCCGCGCCCAAGCCATCGCCACGGCCTACAGCCCCGATGTGGTCAGCGTCCTGGACATGCGCGAGGTGGAGCGGATCCCCGGTCGCAACCAAACCCTGGTCATCACGGTGCACTTCGTGGAGCTGGCCAAGAGCCTGACCCAGTCTTGGGGTGTGGAGTGGACCCCGCTGACCGTCTCCGGTCCCGAGCTCTTCTTCCAGCGCGACTACGCCAACGGCGCCTGGGGCCAGACCTCTGGCTACGCCACGGCCACCGTGGGCTCCTTGCTGCCGCGCATCGAGCAGGCGCGCACCGCAGGCTACGCCCGTGTGCTGGAGAACCCCACCATCTCGGTCAAGAGCGGCGACACCGCCAGCATCTTCGCCGGCAGCGAGTACCCCTACCTGATCTCGCAGGGGCTCTTCAACAGCGTGGAGTTCCGCGACATCGGCATTCGCGTGGACGTGACCCCCTACGCCCAGGGCAACGAAGTGGACATGGACATCGCGGTCGAGGTCACCGCGCTCGGTGAGATCGCACCGAACGGCTACCAGGCCGTCAACAAGTCCAACCTGAGCACCTCGGAGTTCTGTCGCAGCGGCGAGAGCATCGTGATCGGTGGTCTGCAGCGGGTCAATGACTCCGTGGACTACAACCGCGTGCCCACCCAGGGCGTAGAAGATGCCGTGTACAGCCTGTACCGGAACAAGGAATTCAAGAAGTCCAAGAGCCAGTTCCTGGTGTTCCTGACCCCGCAGATCCACGAGACCAGCAGCGAGGCCAACCAGGAGATCAAGGACCAGTTCAACCTGGACGAGGTCCGGCAGTAGGAGGTCGATCGTGTCTACGCGCATCGTCGCGGTCACGGGCGCCAGAGATGGCGTTGGACGCACCACCTTCGCGGTGAACTTGGCCCTGTCCTTGATCAAGGAGACGCGCTCTCGGGTGCTGCTCTTGGATCTCGATGGCGAGTCCGTCGGTGACTGTCAGGCGCTCTTGGGAATGCCCCTTCAAGGGGAGCAGGCGGCGCGCTCTGCCTTGGATTTTGCGCCCTACACCCAGCAGCTCACCTCCGACCAGTTCCGCCAGTACATCTCGGCGCACCCCGCCGGAATGGGCGTGATCCCACTGGCTCCCAGCCCCGAACGCAGCGCCGAGCTGCCCAACGACAAGCTGCAGGAGCTCTTGGGCTTGGCTGCGCCCCTCTGTGACTACATGGTCGTGGACTGTGGCGTGGGGCTCAACGACCGCTCCTTGAAGATCTTCGAGCAGGCCGCCGGCATCTTCGTCTTGGCCACGCCCGACCTCTCCGTCTTGCGCCACACCCGGCGCCTAGTGGAGTCCCTGCAGCGTTTGCAGTTCCCAGCGGAGCTGCTCAAGGTGGTGGCCAACAAGGTCCCCGCAAAGGGCGCCCTGGGCCCTGACAAGATGACCCGTGTGCTGGGCCGCAAGGTCATGGTCACTCTGCCGGACGAGCCCAACGTCGCCTTCAAGGCGGCCATGGAGGCCAACCCCTTCGTGTTGGGGCAGCCCCGTGAGCGCCTGAGCCGGGTGTACGACGAGTTCGTGCGCAAGGTGGTGGAGATGGGCGCCTTGGACCGCATGGCGCAGCTCGCTCGGCCACAAGGTGCCAGCGTCGGCGGCGGACGGTCGGCCACCCTCTCCGGGGACGCCCAGCAGGAGCTGGCGGCCTACCAAAAGAAGCGCGGTGGAAAGGCTGCGAGCGTTGAAAACATCGACCCCCGCACGCAGATCAAGATGCTGCTGCACATGCGCATGGTGGAGAAGGTCGACCTGAAGAGCCTGGAGCGGGATCTGGCCGCCGACGGCGGAGACCGGGACGAGGCGCTGCGCGAGCGCATCACCCAGGCGGTCGTCGGTCTGATGGACCAGGTGGGCGCGCACATCACCGACCGCACGGAGCGCAAGCGCATCGTCAAAGAGGTGGTCGACGAGGCCGTGGGCCTGGGCCCCCTGGAAGACTTCCTGGAGGATGAGCGGGTCACGGAGATCATGGTCAACGGACGCAACGATGTGTTCGTGGAGATGAACGGCAAGCTGACCAAGACCTCAGCGACCTTTACTGACGATGCCCAGCTCCTGGGGGTCATCGAGCGCATCGTGCAGCCCATCGGCCGCCGCATCGACGAGAAGTCGCCGATGGTGGATGCCCGCCTCAAGGACGGCTCCCGCGTCAACGCCATCATCCCGCCGCTGGCGATCGACGGGCCCAGCATCACGATTCGCAAGTTTGCCAGCGACCCCTTCAAGGTCAAGGACCTGGTCAAGTTTGGCTCTCTGACGGCCGAGATGGCAGACTTCCTGCGGGCCTGCGTCGAAGCCCACATGAACATCCTGATCAGCGGCGGTACGGGCTCCGGAAAGACCACTCTGCTCAACGTGATGAGCAGCTTCATCCCCAACGATGAGCGCATCGTCACGGTCGAGGACTCCGCGGAGCTTCAGCTCAAGCAGCCCCACGTCGTGCGCTTGGAGACCCGCCCACCCAACGTGGAGGGAGAAGGGGAAGTCGGCATCCGGGAGCTGGTTCGCAACACCTTGCGCATGCGTCCCGACCGCATCGTGGTTGGAGAGTGTCGCGGCGCCGAGGCCATCGACATGCTCCAGGCCATGAACACTGGCCACGATGGCTCGCTGACCACCATTCACTCCAACAGCCCCAGAGATTGCCTCTCGCGCCTGGAGACCTTGGTGATGTTCGCCGGCTTGGACCTGCCCAGTCGCGCGATTCGTGAGCAGATGTCCAGCGCCATCCACATCATCGTTCAGCAGTCTCGCCTGAGCGATGGCACCCGCAAGATCACCCAGATCTCCGAAGTGACGGGCATGGAGGGCAACGTCATCACCCTCCAGGACATCTTCATCTTCAAGCAAGAGGGCTTTGCCGATGGCAAGGTCCTGGGCCGCTACATGGCCACCGGGTTTGTGCCGAAGTTTGTCCAGACCCTCCAGGCGCGTGGAATCGCGCTTCCCAAGGGTCTCTTCGCCCGTCCTCAAGGGGACAAGACCAGCACCAAGCCTCCTGCAGGCCGACCTCCCCGCGGGCGGCGCTGATGACCGAGTGGCTGATGTTGCCAGGGTGGTACGACCTGCTCACAGGCCTGCGCCTGTTGGCGTTGTTGCCCCTGCTCATTGCCTGGGGGGCTGTGGGCTGGATGGCCGGTCCCTGGTTTGAGGCACGCTTTCTGGAGACCACCTCCGGCTACGTGAGTTGGATGGTGCAGACCGCCGACAAGATGTTCATGGAGATCAGCGGGCGTCAGGTCGTCGCCGGCATGTTCTTGGGCATGTTGCTGGGCTTGGGTCTGGCCTTTCTCATGACCGCCGGCTTGCCGTGGACCACGCCCTACCACCTGCTGCGTGGCCTGCTGGCCATCATCTTTGTGCTGGCCGGCTACCGCGTGCCGCGCTGGATCATGCAAGTGGTTTGGAACCGTCGGGTCAGCACCTTTAGCGACCAGATGCTGGACGCTCTGACCTTTATGTCCAACGGCCTCAAGTCCGGCCTGAGCTTGGTTCAGTGCATGGACATGGTGCGCGAGGAGCTGCCAAACCCAGTCTCTCAGGAGTTCGGTTTGGTCATGTCCGAGCAGCGCTTGGGTGTGCCACTGGAAGACGCCTTGATCAACCTCGAGGACCGCATCGGCACCGAGGACCTGCAGATCATGGTGACCAGCATCAACATCCTGCGGCAGTCCGGCGGCAACCTGAGCGAGACCTTCGACACCATCTCCACGACCATTCAGGAGCGGCGCAAGGTTCAGGGACGCATCAAGACCCTGACGGCCCAGGGCATCTCCCAGGGTGTGATCATCGTCATCCTGCCCTTCGTTCTGGGCGCGGTGCTCTACGTCATGGATGGGGAGCTCATCTCGCGCCTCTGGACCACAGGGCTTGGCTGGGCCATGCTCGCTGTGATGCTCTTCTTGCAGATCCTGGGCGCCTTCCTCATCAAGCGCATCGTGACCATCGAGGTCTGAAGGCGCTGCGGGGCCTTCAGTTGCGGTCCAGCGCTTGCTCCAGAGTCATGCTCCAGGCCGCCTCCAGCTCATCGATGAGTTCGTCGGCCGGGGTGTACTGCAGGCGCAGATCCCAGTAGCGCACGGTCATGTCCCAGCTGCCCGAGACCAGCCAGGTGCTGTCCGGAGACCAGTCCACCGATGAGGTGCGGTGCGTGTGGCCGCGCAAGACCGCCATCTCTTCTAGGGTTTGAGCGGAGAAGACCCGCACGTCCCCGCTGGCCATTCCTGCAGCAACCAGCTCTTCGTTCGGGCTCAACGCAATCTCGACCACAGACGAGGACTGCTCGGCGCAGACCTGTGCTTCCCCTTGTCGGTTCAGCCTGCAGAGGCTGTGGGTGTTGCCTACCCAGAGGTTTTCGGCCTCGGTGTCGGTGTCCACTGAGATCGCAGTTTCGAAGGAGAACAGCTGCTGCGGCGTCTTCGTTTTGTCATCGAGAAGCCAGATCTCGCGGTCCAAAGACACCAGAGAAATGTAGCTGGCGTCGGTGTTGCTCTCGCCTTCAAAACAGGTCGGGAGTCCGGGGACTGATTCGCGCCCCTCAGGGCCAAAGAGCACGACTCCGCTTCCGTATCCGGCGCCCCAAAAACCATCGCCCAGAGCGCCAATCCGGCGAAAGCCCACCGTTGAGTAGCCTGCCTCCTCCCACTGGCCCCGATTCCGCACTGGGTTGTTGCCATTGATGGTCGTGAAGGCAATTTGGGTGCCGTCGAGGCTGAAGCTGAGGTCCTTGCTCACTCCGGTCATGCGGGTGGGATCGGCTACTGTTGGTGCGAAGCGGTCTGTTTCCCTTCCGCTGATGGCTTCGCGCAGGAAGAGATGACCGCCGCCGTCGCTTATGGCCACGTAGGTCCCCAGTGGATCGACGTTGACGGCGGTCACACCGTGCTCGTGCGTGAGGGTCATCGCGTTGGATGTCACGGGAATCTGCCAGACTTGGAGCGTGGTGTCGAAGAGGTACATCTCCCCAGCATCCTGACCCTGGGTGATGGTGGATGGGCGGCCTGGCAGGCTGCCCTCCCAGGTGTTCTGACGGGTGTTCCAAATTCGGGTGCCGCCGCGCTCGCCTTGCACCAAGGCCAAGCTGTCGCTGCCAGGCAGGGCGCGGAGCTGGGAGGCGCTGGTGTCTAGCCCATCCAGGAGCCCGACCAGCTCTCCTGTGGTCAGATCGACGATGGCGAGCCGGCCGCTGATGCTGCCTAGTAGCAGACGGTCCCCTTGAACCGAAGAGCTCTGAAAGGGAACGGCCTCGGGTACGAAGCCGAGCACTTCGCCGCTCATGCTGCCGTCGGCATTTAGCCAAGCCAGGGTTCCATCGAAGCAGCGAAGCAGGGGCCTACCTTTGACCATGATGGCAGGTACGGAGTGCTTGCAGAGCGTGCTGAAGAGGTGCGGCGAGTCAAGGGGCCAGGTGTCTGCGTCCCCGACCTCAGCGATGGTCGCCGGTGTAAGTGGAAAGGTACGGGTTTCGTCCTGAACCATCACGGTGCCGTCCTGCAGTGTGGAGGACTGCTGGAAGGGCGGACTGACCACACTGGCGGTGATCTGGCCATCGCTAGAGTCCATGTAGTGGACGTAGTAGTCCAGGCCCAGAACGAAGATTCGGTCGTCTCGGGTCCAGTGGGCCCGCTGTGCGCCCAACTCCTTCGTCCACAGGTGCTCTAGGTCTGGCATCGCGTAGAGGCTGACTTGTGTCTGGCTGGCGCACAGCAGCCGTTCCCGGTCCAGGCTGACCTCTACAATGTTGTGTTTGCAGGCCTCGGGCAGCGGCAGCTCGCGCTTTAGTTTGGCTCTCTCGGTCCGCGCGTAGGACGCCAGCACCCCACGGGCCAAAGGGTTTTCTCCGTAGCGAAGGGAGTGGGCGGCCAAGACCTCCGCTTCGGGCCGGGCGTGGTCCGCTTGAGCGTTCTGGGCTTGCTGTGCCAGAGCGCGGCTGAGGTTTGTGTCTCCTTGGGCCAACGCTTCTTTGGCCAAGTCGCGCTCCTCGGTGATTTGCTTGGAGGAGAGAACAGCCAAGACCATGACCACTGCGAGAGCGGCTGCGCCGACTAGGAGCGGCGCTCGCCAAGCCTTGACCAGGCGACCCAAGAGCTCGGCGGAGCTGTACTCATGGGCCTGAACCCGACTACCGCGCAGGTAGCGGGCCACGTCTTGGGCCAGCTCTCTGGCGCTGGAGTAGCGGTCTTGGGGATGGAACTGCAGCGCCTTGCGTGCGATGGCTTGCAGCTCTTGTGGCAAAGGCTCCAGTACAGGATCCAGCTCCTTTAGACGCCCTTCCCGCAGCCGCTTGAGAGTGTCCTCACCGGAGGTGCTCTCAAAGGGGCCCCGGCCCGAGGCCAGCTCGAGCAGCACCATGCCCAGAGCCCACACATCGGCGCGGGGGTCTACCCGCTCTCCACGGGCTTGCTCAGGGGCCATGTAGCGCGGCGTGCCCAGCACCCCGCTTCCTGGTCGGTAGGGTCCCTCTTCCCATTGACCCTCCGGATCCAGCAGGGGCCGGGCCAAGCCCCAGTCGGCCACCTGGGTCTCTCCGAACTCGCCCAGCAGGATGTTCGCCGGCTTTAGGTCCCGGTGCACGATGCCCAGAGAGTGGGCGTAGGCCATCGCTTGGCACACATCCAAGAAGTGCGGCAGGAGCTCCAAGCGCTCCTCGACGCTCGCGCAGGCCCTCAGCGAGACCTCCAGGCTGCGGCCACGCACCAAACGCATCGTGTAGTAGAGCTGGCCATCGGCGGTCTCACCGGCGTTGTAGACCGGCACGATGCCAGGGTGCTCAAGCTGGGCGGTCACCCAAGCCTCGCGGGTCATCGCGCGCGCTTGCTTGGGGTCCTTGGCGACCTTGAAGGCGACCTCGCGACGAAGGCGCCGGTCTCGCGCCACGAAGACTTGGCCCATCCCGCCCTCGCCCAGCAATCCACGGCGCTCGTAGCGCTCGTCTTCGAGCTGTGGGAGGGTTTGGCTCTCCTCGGTGATGGACCACGCCTCACCGCTCAGGCCTGCTGCGGGCGCGCTCCCCTCCGGGATCCAGGAGTCTCCGCCTGCCACTAGGTGCGGTCCTCCACTGTGTCGCCCTCATAGAGGAAGAGCTCCAGGTGGCCCAGGCCGTCCGCCCGCACCAAGTCGGTTCGCAGCCCGGCCTCGCGCAGCTTCTTGCGCAGACGGGCCAGGTTCACATCCAGACGTCGGCGAAGCAGGTGGGAGTCGTCCTCGTCCGGCCAGATCTCCTTGGCCAGCACCTGCCAGGGCACCGGTCCGTCAAAGACCACCAGCTCGCTGACCAGTCGTGCGCCAAGGCCACTGAGGGCCACGGGGGCTTGTCCGGAGCGGGCCAAGTGCACGCTGTCGTATTGGGCCACGATGCTCATGCTGTCTTGAACCCCGCCCAACATGCGCGTGGCGTTTCTGCCTACGGCGGCCAGGTCAATGGCGACGGCGCAGAACTCCTGGCCGGCCAGGGTGAAACGCACCCCGTCGTGGAGCTCCAGCCGCTCTCCGGTCTCACGGACCTTGAGCTGCCAGTGCTGTCCGTCGCTCCAGATGTGGGCGGCCGCGTTGGCCTCGTACTTGGGAACGAGCTCGTTTCGTGTCTGGCAGACCAGAGAGCACACGCCGTTGAGGACCTGTCTGGGCAAGCCAGGTCCTTCGATCCCCATCACCCGCGTGGGCAGCTCGATGTCCGTCACCCGGATGGAGAGCTCTCGGGCCAGGAAGATCTGCATCTCAGGGGCCAGGATCAGACTGGTGCTGGGCTTGCCGGCCACGGCAAAGCGTCCGCGCAAGGCCAGCAGCCTGAAGGTCTCTCCTCGAAGAGAGAGCATGGCGTGGGCCTCGGAGATGCGGGCGTCGTCGAGCTGGAGCGCTGCGGACCATAGCCGGCCTACCAGGTCGCCATGGCCCAGCTCACAGTGGGAGCCGTCGGGGAGCTCAAATCGTACAAAGGCGCGCATCAGGTCCCACGGGTGAAGGAGCTTTCGTAGTCAACGGAAGCGTCCTGGTCGTAGAACACCCCTGTGAGGGTGTTTCCTTCGATCTCGACCCACAAAAAGCCGGCCTTTTGGTCGTCCTCGAAGTGGGTGGGGGTCTCTCGTCCGACCAATCCGTTGGTCTTTGCCGCTGCACCGCTCACGATGAAGTGGGTGCCGCACTGTGTCTCCAACCACTGGCGGTTGTGGTCGTGGCCGCTCAGGTACAGCTGCATCTGCCCGCAGATGGAGGCGTCCATAAAGCTCTTCATGGACTTGCCGCTGGCGATGGGGATGTAGGGCGAGCCCTCGTATTCTCCTGCGTTTCCGTGCTGGCCATTGGAGATGTAGGGGTGGTGGCCAAAGGCGATGTGCCAGTCAGCCTTGGAGGCAGCGCGCTCGCGCTCCAGCCAGGCCTGCTGCTCGGGGCGGTCCCACACCATGATCTGGTTGGTGTCCAAGGCGTAAAACTGCACGTGCTCTTGGGCGAAAGTGTAGTGACGTGCGGGCATGCTCCACTTGGTGGACTTCTCGCTGTAGGCCACCTCAAACTCAGCCTTGCTCTCTGCCAAGGAGAGCTCGCCGTAGTCGTGGTTGCCCAGGACCATGTGGAAGATCAAGTCCAGCCCGGCGTAAGGCTGCTCAAACTTGGTCTGAAACTGGGGGTCGTCCACGCCGTTGACGCCGTCGTTGTAGATGTTGTCCCCCAGGTAGAGGACGAAATCGCAGCCACGCTCCGCGCAGACGCTCTGCACGGCCTTGGCCACCGCGTACTGGGTCTCGTTGCCCACGCCGCCATCGCCCATTGCGATGAAGCGAACGACGGGGACATTCGCGATCGGAGCGCTCTCGGGCTCGGCGGCCACTTGGCGCCTTTCCTCAACGCTGGGGTCCGGCAGAGGTGCGGCGATGGGGTCACCGCAAGCCAGGGTGAAAAGGAGAGCGCTCATGACACGCAGTTTACCGGCCCAGACGCTCTGTGTCGCAGTGGGAACACTGTCGCACCCCTTGCCCCAGCACCCTCATGCCCATGGCGCCGCAGGAGGGACAGGCGTCGTTGGTGCTCTCCAGCATGGCCGCGCTGGTGATCTCTCCGCTCTTCCAGTTGATCGCGCAGTCCAGGCTTCCATCCGCCACAGCCGCATAGATCCAGGTCTTGAGGAGCTCGGTTGAGACAGAGAGCTCTTGGCTCAACTCGTACAGCCCGATGCGCCCCCGTGCCGCGATGAGCCCCACCAGCGAGGCCTGTGCGGCCGCAACGCGCGCGCTCTCCTCGTTGTCGCTGCCCTTGGACCAGTAGAACCACGCAGCGGCCAGCATGACGAACATCGGCACGCCGTAGCAGAGCGTGGCGCTGACGATGACCGCTGGCAGGGTCATCTCTCCTGGGTCTGCTGCAACCCCGCCGATGAGCACCGGAATGCCGATCAGTAGAAGTACGGCGTTGGCGCTCAGGATGGCCGCGCGAAGGCGCAGCCGCTTCTCAAGGAAGGCCCCGACGAAGACCAACAAGCCGGCCGGGAAGACTCCGAAGAGGCCGAGCATGCTCAGGCCTCTGCCCAGACCCGCCGGACTTGGCTCGTCCAGGATCGCGGAGCCGGCACAAGCCAAGCCCATCATCAGCCCGCCGATGGCCAGGGTGATGAGCAACATGGCAGGCCCACGTGGCCGCCACTTCGGCGGAAGCTTCATGCCAGCTCGTCGATCAACTCGTCTTCGATTGAGGCGTCCGGGGCATACTCCTCTTCAGGTTTCACGCCCTTGTTCATCAGTCCGCCCACAGCCATGTACAAGACGCCTACGCCCACAAAGACCATGGCCGTCACCTGGGAGGTGCTCAGTCCTCCGTCGATGTACTGGGTCAGGTACGCGGTGCCGCGCACGGCGTCGCCACGGAACATCTCGACCATGTAGCGAAGGCCGGCGTAGCAGATCAGGTACAGGCCCATGATCTGGCCGTCGAACTTGCGGCCGTAACGCCAGACCAAGCTGAGCAGACCAAAGCCGATGAGCGCACCCACCGCCTCGTAGGTCTGCACGGGGTAGAGCGGCATGTCGAAGAGCGCACCCATGCCCTGCTGGATCTCGGGGAAGGCGCCGAAGTCCTGGGGACCTGCTGCCCGGTGGTACTCGTAGGCCACGAAGGGCTTGCCCTGAAGGGTGACGATGTCACCGCCCGGGAAGCTGGCCAAGGTGCTGGCCACGATGGCCTCGGGGATGTGCTGACCGTGGCAGCAGCCTGCAAAGAAGCAGCCCATGCGTCCAATGGCCTGGCCTAGGAGGATGCTGGGCCCCGCGATGTCGGCCACCTTCCAGGGGTTGATGCCCTTGATGACCAAATAGCCCCACCCGCAGATGATCGCGCCGGTCACGCCGCCCATGACGGCCATGCCGCCTTGGGTCAGGTCCAAGAGGATCAGAGGGTTGTCCAGGAAACGCTCGCGGTCACCGGGGCTACCCAAGAAGTGAAGCAGGCGGGCGCCGAAGATGGAGCTGACGATGGCCACCACGATCAGAGGCACGACCACGTCGGGGTTGATGCCGACCTTTCGCATGCGGGCGCCTGAAATCAGGGCGGCCAGGAGGAAGGCGGTGACCAGCATCAATCCGTAGGTTCCAAAGAGGAGCGGATCGCCGTCGGTCTCTTGAGCGTAGAGGTAGGGAAACATCGGTCCTCAGATAACCACGGATGTGTGGGTCTCACACCCCAAGATGCCCGCCATTGCTGGAAGGTGCTTGTGCTTCTCCCGTCAGTGCGCTCGCGGAGCCCGTCCAGGCGGGCAACAGGCCCATCTCGGCCAAGGAGCAAAAGCTGTTGCTTCCTAGGATGAGATGGTCGGCCAGCTGCACGCCCAGCTTGTGACCCAGCTCGCTCACCCGTCGGGTGACCGCTCTGTCCTCGGGCGAGGGGCGGGGGTCCCCTGAGGGGTGATTGTGCGCCAAGACCAGAGAGCGTGCGCCGAGCAATAGTGCAGGTCTAAAGACCTCTCTTGGATCCACCAAGGTTCGGTCCACCGAGCCGGTGCTCAGGCATTCCAAGGCCAATGGGCGACCACTGACGGAGAGGTAGAGCGCGAAGAGTTGCTCCCGGCGTTGTGCGTTTAGGGCCGGACGGATCCAGGCCTCGGCGTCTTCTGGACAGGTCACAAGCTCGGGTCCAGGGTCCCGGTTTGGGAGCAGGGTGAGCGCGCAGGCGGCGTGTACCCGAACAGCCCGAGCTGGCCCCAAACCGGGAACTTCAGTGAGCGCGCGAACGGGCACCTGGGCGATCTGCTGGGCGCTGCCAAAGCGTTTGAGCAGCTCCAGAGCGATGCGTCGGGTGCCGTAGGGGCCACTTCCAGTGCCGATGACGAGGGAGAGCAGCTCCAACTCGCTGCTGCTTCGAGGTCCGTTCAAGGTGTAGTGCTCGCGCTGTCCATGCATGCTGTCCCCAGGTCTTGTGGGGAGAGAGAGCAAAGCCCGTGCCAGGCCAGGGGCCGCACGGCGTGGGACGCTTGGAGCCTCGGGTGTCCACTTTCGGACAGGGGCTGTCGACTCTCCGACACCCCCCAAGCCCAGTTGCGCGGGCCGCAGCCTGCGGTCTACTTGATGCGGACGTCCAGGTTCAAGCTGATCGTGTCTGGACCGTAGAGGTTCGCATCGTTCATGCTGGTGCGCTGTGCTGCACCGATGCTGTTCAATGCGGAGTGGAAGGACGCCAACTGTGCAGGTGGAATGCGCACTTGCACCTGCACTCGGCCGTCATCCAGGTCGCTCTCGCTCAGGGCTGCGCCGGTCTTGGCGTTGACCGCTCGGCCCCCATGGCGCTCGGCCAGGGCGGCGATTTGGCGCAGGCTGGTGCTGTCCTTGACCACCAAGCTGTAGGCCACCGCTGCGTTGAGCTGGGCTTCCAAGTCGGTGGCTTGAGCTTCGCCCGCATCGGGCTTCTCGGCGCCCGAGGTGCTGCCAACGGGTTCCTGGCTGCCCAAGTCCATCACGTCTGCGGTGCCCTTGGGGTCGACGCTCTTGGAGTCGCTGCCCTTGAGGGCGCCGTCTTTGGCGTTGCCTCCAGTTGAGCTCTCCAAGCCGACGACGCCGTCGATGGCTTGGGTCTTGGAAACCGTGCCGCTCCCCTCGCCCTCGTCGATCGGCCCCGTGATCAGGGTGTCGGCGACCTCCCGGAAGGGATCGAGCTCCTTCTCGGGACCCGGTGCGGCCTCTTTGGACTTGACGGTGTCCTTCTTGTCTTGGGCGCCAGCTGCGGTGCTCAGTTCAGTCTCGGCGGGCTCCATGGTGGCCGGCTCGGTCTCGGGCTCATCGGAGTCCGGGAGCAGACCGCCTACGAGAACCAGGACGATCGTCGCGGCCACGGCCATGGCCAAGGTCTCCATGGGCAGCTCACGGAAGAAGCTGCGCAGGCGATCCATCCACCCCACCTGGGGCATGGGCTCGACCGCTGCTTGGGCCATCACGCGCTCGTGAAAGCCAGTAGGAGCTTGAAGAGGACCCTCGGTGCGCAGGAGCTCCAGCGCCGACTGTACGGTCTCCATCTCAGCCCGCAGGGCTGGATCCTTGGAGAGTTCAGCCTCGAACGAGGCCACCTGTGCAGGGCTTAGTTCCCCGTCCAGGTAGTCGTTCAAGCGGGTTGTGGTCTCTTGCTCAGTCATGGCTCTCTCTCACACCACATCGGCTAGGTTTAGGCGTCGACCGAGCTTTCTTGCCAGCTCATGTCGGGCCCGGTGCAGCCGGGACTTTACTGTTCCGCGGGGAAGGTCCAGCAGCTCGCTGATCTCCTCGTAGGACAAATCCTCGATGTCCCGCAGCACGATGATCTGACGCTGTTCATCATCCAGCTGATCCAGGGCTTCCTGGAGCAAGGTCCGTGCCTCGCGCTGGTGCACCGAGGCGTCGGTGCCAGGTCCTCTCTCGTCTGCGAGCTGTCGTTTGGGTGCGTCGTCCTCCTGTTGAATGCCGTCGATTGACTCGTGGCGGCCGTGGGCGCGTCGGTGTCTGTAGGTCTGGCGGTTCTTGCAGTGGTTGATCGCAACCCGGTAGATCCAGGTGCTCAGCTGCGCGTCTCCGCGGAACCCGGGCAGCGCTCGGAACAGAGCCAGGAACACGTCCTGGGCCACCTCTTCTGCGATCTCGCGGTCGCCCTTGAGCCACCGCATGCACACGCTGAAGACGCGGTTCTGATAGCGCCGCACCAACTCCGAATATGCTTTCCGGTCACCTTCCTTGAAGCGCTGCACCAACTCCTCATCCGTCGGTCGATGGACCATGGCAAAGAGAAGGGCAATCATGGGTGGGCGCGAGGCCTCCGATCAAGACAGACCACAAGGCGGGTCTGGGGGTTCCGAGAAAGTGGAGCTTAACACCCCCCACAACGCAAAAGGGCCTGCCCGCAGGCAGACCCTTCCGATCATCACACGGTGGGACTACTCGAAGTCGAGCTCGTCCTGGGGCAGGCGGATGGCCTCGCCGGTGCGGATGCTGGACTCAATCTGGTCCAGAGACTCCCGTGGGTTCGGGAAGATGGTCTTCTTGATGCGGGCACCGCGGAAGCGGCAGCCGTCGATGTTGGCGCAGTCCAAGTCGGCGAAGTCCAAGACGGCCTCGTCCAGGACGGCGCCCTGAAGGTTGGCGTGCCACATGGAGGCACCCTCGAGACGGGCACCCTTGAAGGTGCAGCCGCTCAGGTCCGCGTCGGCGAGCTTGGTGAAGCTCAGGTCGCGGCCGTCGAAGTTCAGGCCAGTCAGGTCCGCACCACGGAGGTCTGCCTCTACCAGAGAGCGGCCCTTGCGGAGGGCGTCCATGACCTGCTTACGGGTCATACTGGTAGGCGCGAGATCGTCTTCGCGGCGTCTTGCTCGGGCGCTTCTCATTGTCGGCTCCGTGGATTCAGCGTTCAGCGTGCTGCAGCTCAGCTCAAACAAAACCAAGGGTGCGGCTGACGATTTCAGACATCGGCCGCGCTTGGACCGATCCGGCGTAACAGGGATTGCACAACGGGTGCCACAAGGTCTCTGTCTGGAGTGAAGCTCTGAGCCAAGTGCAAGCCCCCAGGATTCAGGGTGTTGACCTCGACCACCTTGTCGCCGATCACGTCGATGCCGGCCAACCAAACCCCAGCCTTGAGCAGGTGGGGGTTCAGGGCCTTGCACAAGGCCTGATCCTCGTCGCTTAGTACGATAGGGTGCGGCTTTGCGCCTTGCTTGAGGTTGTGGCGAAACTCGCCAGGCGCCCGCTCGCGGAGGTAGCCGCCGAGCAATTCACCATCCAGCCAGACCAAGCGCTTCTCGCCGTGATCGGCCTCCGGAAGGTAGGCCTGAATCACCGCATATCGGTCGCCAACTTTTTGTACTTCGTCAAGAGCTCGGTCCAAGTCTTGGTGGCGCCGATGGGACACTCGGTGGATGTTTTTCCCTCCGCTGGCACGCGCAGGCTTGACGACGACCCCCTCTGGATACTCCATGGCGAAGGCATGCGCGGTGCCCCTTGCGCGGGTGACAAGGGTCGGCGGTTTTGGCACATCAGGGAGGCTGGCCAGCCAACCCTTGTGTGAGGTCATCAGCAGCGCTTCGGGGGGGTTGAGCACCGGCACCCCTGCAGACTGGGCCCGCAGGCACCAGGTCAGCACGGCGTTGTCCATGGGGTTGATGCGAATCAGCATCAGGTCCAAGGAGGAGAGGGCCACAAAGCAACGGCGTGCGCGACGGGTCTGCAGCAGCGTGCAGACCTCGGCTCGGGACCAGCCCCTGTTGCGGGGGTCGAGGGCGTAGGCGCGTGCGACCAGCGCTCCCTTGGCATCGACCTCGAAGTCCCAGGGCTCGATCAGACGAACCCCCACACCCGAGGCCAGCAAGCCCACGATGATGTGGGCCGTGGTCCAGGTGACCTCGATGTTCGAGGCGCGGGTGATGGCGATGCCGATTCGCAAGGCTTTGCGCCTAACCCAAATACGGGACGACCGAATCCGGGGCGACCCGAATCTGCGGCGACCCGGTGCTACCCTTGGAGTCTATGAAGTCACTCCTTGGCCGCATTCGCCTGCTCGTCCGCTCACGCAGCCCACTGATCGCCTTGATCACCTGGGAGGAGGAGCGCTTGGAGCGTCACGTCGGCCGAATGGCACGGGACGAGGAGCTGGCCGTCTATTGCTGGCGGCAGACCACAGGTCTCACGGTGAGCGGGACCCCAATTCCCGAGACGCAGGGTCTCTATGAGGCGCTACAGCACATCGCTGTGAGTCTCCCAGAGTCCGCCGTCTTCCTGCTCTTCGACGCTCAGGAGGAGCTAAAGAAGTCCAAGGTGGTTCGCGCCTTGCGTGACGTGGAACCTGTGTTGGGCGCGCGGACCCAAGCCTTGGTCTTTGTCTGCCCCACCCTGAGCGTGCCCCGGGAGTTGGAGAAGGACCTGATGGTCATGGACGTGCCCCTGCCCGATCGCGGCGAGGTTTCACGTCTGCTGCGGGTCATGCTGCGTCAACAGACGCTGGAGCTGGACCCTGTGCGTTTCGAGCGCTTCGTGCAGTCCAGCCTGGGCCTGACCGAGAAGGAGATCAAGCGCAGCTATGCCCGCATCCTCCTGGCGGGCCAGGGCTTCGACGACACTGCGCTCTTGGAGATGGGCCGTGCCAAGCGCCAGGCGATCCGGCGCTCCCGCCACCTGGAGTTCTTTGAACAGGTCGAGGACATGAGCGGGGTGGGCGGCCTCTCCCAGCTCAAAGAGTGGCTCGATCGGCGGGGCAAGGCCTTTGGGCAGGACGCTCGGGACTTTGGGCTGCCGGAGCCCAAGGGGGTCTTTCTCCTGGGGGTCCAAGGTTGTGGCAAGTCCCTGACGGCCAAGGCCGTGGCCGGCAGCTTCCAGATCCCGCTGCTTCGGCTGGACGTGAGCGCGCTCTTTCAAGGAGGCGGGCCCGTCGAAGAGTCGCTTCGGGACACCATCCGAATTGCAGAGTCCATCGCGCCAGCGGTGCTCTGGATCGACGAGCTGGAGAAGGGATTCTCAGGAGGGACCGGTGGCGCTGCCTTTGGTGCTTTCCTGACCTGGCTGCAGGAGAAGACGGCCCCCGTCTTTGTGGTGGCGACCGCCAACGAGGTCAGAGGACTGCCTCCGGAGCTCCTGCGAAAGGGACGCTTTGACGAGATCTTTTTCGTAGATTTGCCGAGCGTGCACGAGCGCCTGAGCATCTTGGAGATTCACCTGCGCCGCCGGCAGCGCAACCCCGAGGACTTTGACCTGTACCAAGCCGCTGAGGAGACGGAGAAGTACTCCGGCGCTGAGCTGGAGCAGGTCATCATCGAGGCGATGTTCAACGCGTTCGCCGAAGGGCGCGAGCTGAGCAACCGCGACTTGACCCGGGTGATCCGGGACACGGTGCCCCTTGCGGTCACCATGGATGACCGACTCAAGGAGCTGCGGGAGTGGGCGGGACCCCGCACACGACCCGCCTCTCAGGATCGTCGCCGCATCGACTACTTCGCAGACTTTCGGGAGGTTGAGTGAACACAGCAGTCTTGGGCGCAGGCTCTTTTGGTACCGCGCTGGCCATGCAGCTCGCCCGTTGTGGGCACCGCGTGCGTCTCTGGGAGCGCAGCCCCGCGCGTGCTCAGGTCATCGAGGAGTCCCGCGTCAATGAGCGCTACCTGCCCGGTCACCGCTTGGACCCTGCCGTCACGGTAGGCAGCGATGTGGACTGGGTGCTGGAAGGGGCGGAGCTGGCGGTGTTGGCGATTCCCAGCCAAGCTTTGCGCGCTGCGCTCACGAATCTCCGGCCGCACCTGCCCAATGACACCATCCTCTGCTGTGCTGCCAAGGGCGTGGAGGAAGGAAGTCTGCTCACCATGGACGAGGTGATGTCGCAGGTGATGGAGAGCCATCGGCGCCAGTGCGTGATCAGTGGCCCCAGCTTCGCCGCCGAGGTCGCCCGCGGTGAGCCCACCGCTGTGGTGGTCGCAGGCCAGGACCCCCAAGCCACCAAGCGCGTGGCCGAGGCGTTCCATGGCAGCTCCTTTCGGGTCTACCACTCTGACGATGTAGTCGGCGTGGAGATCGGCGGCGCGATCAAGAACGTCATGGCCATCGCCTGCGGCATGGCCGACGGCATGGGCTTGGGCCTGAACGCCCGAGCGGCCATCATCACCCGTGGCCTGGCCGAGATCACCCGATTGGGCGTCGCCAAGGGCGCCAACCCTCTGACCTTCTCCGGCCTGGCCGGAATGGGGGACTTGGTGTTGACCTGCACCGGCAACCTCTCGCGAAACAGGCGCGTGGGCTTGGCCTTGGGGAAGGGCAAGACCTTGGACGAGATCTTGGAGGAGCTGGGTCAAGTAGCGGAGGGTGTGGTCACCACGCGCTCTGCGCGCGACTTGGGCCACAAGCTGGGGGTCGAGCTGCCCATCACCGAGCAGGTCTACGGCATCCTCTACGAGAACAAGGACCCCAAGCAGGCGATGGCCGCGCTCATGGGCCGCGCGCAGAAGCATGAACGGGCTTAGGGGCAGAGTGAGCCAAAGGAAGACCCTGTGAAGAGCGAGCGCACCCTGCGTGAGGAGATGATTCGCTTCTCCCACCTCTGCTATGAGCGGCACCTGTTGGTGGCGATGGACGGCAACCTGTCCTGCGTGCTGCCCAACGGTGACATCCTCTGCACCCAGGCCGGTTGCCACAAGGGGCTGCTCACCGACGAGCACCTGGTGGTCATCGATCGGCAGGGCAAGAAGCTGCGCGGCCGCGGCAACCCGACCTCTGAGATGGCCATGCACTTGGCCTGCTACCAGGAGCGCCCGGACTGCAAGGCCATCGTGCATGCCCATCCACCGCTGGCCATCGCCTTCACCATCGCGGACCAGTCCCTGGCCCAGTGTGTGCTCCCCGAAGTGGTCCTGACTCTGGGGACGGTGCCCACGGTGGCCTACGAGACCACCGGCACCAAGGGCTTGGCAGATGCCTTGCGGCCCTATGTACGCAACCACGACGCGGTGTTGATGGACCGACACGGCGCGGTGACCTTGGGGACCTCGCTCTTGGACGCCTTCTGCAAGCTGGAGACCCTAGAGCACACGGCCAAGATCACGGCCACAGCGCGCTCTCTGGGGGGGATCAAGACCCTCCCCCCCGACGAGGCCGTCGCCCTTCGCTCCATGGGCCTGAAGCGCTATGGCGGCCCACCCAGCGCCGTGGCCAAGGCGGACTCGCCCGGCGCGGATCTGCCCCAGGCGTGTTTGATCTGTGATGGCTGCAGTGACCCGAGTCACAAGGGCCTGGCCGCCCCAACGGGGGTCAGCGCCGTCCGCGTGAAGGGCCCTGGCTTGGACCAAGTGCGCAAGGTCGTGATGGAAGAGGTGCTCGCGGCCTTGAAGGGGGAGGCATGATTCTAGCTCTGCTGACCGCATGCGCGGGCCTGACGGTCAATGACGTGACCACCGGGGAGTCCGAGGCCTACCCCGAGCTCAAGTCCATGTACTTCCACGAGGCGCCCCAAGCGGTGTTCTCCAGGGCCGAGACGGTGGCCTTGACCATGCCGGGCTGGCAGAACTGCAGCACCCCGGAGCCCTTTGTGCTGGCCTGCGAGGCGGTCACACCCAAGATGGGCTTTGTGGATGACGTCACCATCTGGGCTGTTCCTGCCGGCCCGGGCATGACGCAGCTCAAGATGCGAAGTGCTAGCCGCAAGGGCAAAGGCGACTTGGGAGCCAACGCCAAGCGCATTCGCGCCTACCAGGAGGCCCTGATCGCCTACAAGCCCGCGGCCCCCGCGGACGTGATTCCAGAGCAAGCCCAGTAGGCAAGCTCAGTAGCCAAGCCCAGTAGGCGAGCCCAATAAGCAAGCTCAGAGGGTGCTACTGCGGCAGGTCGCGGCTGATACGCGTCATCACAAGCTCGCCTTCGACCGCAGCAAATCCGGCCAGGTCGCCGTCAAAGCTAGCGCTCAGCTCGCCGTCTTCGGAGACTTGCCCGTCCAAGGCCAGTGGCACCTCAAAGCCAAAGAGGTCCAGGGCGATGTCGCCTTCGAGGTCTCCGGCGTCGTTCTCAGCACCGATGAGGTACTCCCCGTCGATGTCGATGCCTTGGATACTCAGGAAGCAGTTTGCGGAGCCATCAACCACCTCGCCTGTGGCGTCGATGGTCAGGGTCGCGGCGCCCGAGCAGGCCGTGGAGAGTTGATCCGTGATCAGGTCCACCACCACGTTCCCGGTGTAGATGCCGGCATAGGCGCTCTGCACGAGCACGCCGCCGACAGTGTAGGAGACGCGGTCTCCGTTGGGCAGCAGGGCCTTGGCCTTCAGATCGTGAACGCCGATGGGGAGGGTGTCCTCGAACTCTGAACCGGTGGGGTTCCAGTCGCTGGCCACGCTGCTCTTCCAGGTGATCTCGTCGAAGTCGAGGACCTCTCCTTCGGCGTTCTCGAGGTGGGCCTTGAAGGTGGTCCCATCTTCGAGGGACACAAAGCTGGCGGACACCGGTGAGGTGATGACGAGCTCGGCTTGGCTCCAGTCAACCTCGACCTCTTCGATCTCTTCCGCTGTCTCGCTCTCGAGCACAAGGTAGTCGTTGCCACAAGCGAGTAGGGCGAGGATGAGCATAGGGTCTCCGTGGCGCGTAGAAGGGCCGGGGCCATTGTAGTCAGTCTAGTGGGGCCTTGGCGAGCACTCGGGCCATCTCTTGAAGCGGCAGCGGACCTTGGGCCAGGGCGAGTGATGGCACCGGGCCGCTGGACTCCCGGTTGCTCTGAACCAGTGCCAAGTCCGCGGGGGCCCAGAGGGGCGGCGGCCATTGCTCCAGGACATGCAGGGTCTTGCAGCGAAGTGTGTCCGCGACCTCTGCGCTGCGATGAGGACCGCAGTGCTGCACGGCGATTCGGGCCGCGTGGAGCAGCTCGCCGGAGTGCATGCGCGGAGCCGGCAGCTCGGCGGGCAGACGCAGGCGCACCTGTACGCCTTGTGGGCCGGCCTCTGCTTGCAGCTCACCCCGCAGTCGGGTCACCAGCTCCCGCCCGAAGGCCAAGCCGAGCTGGGTGCGGGCCAACTCCACGCTGTCCTCGTCTGGACCAACAGGGGCGGAGTCGTGCAGGTGGAGCTCCACCCAGGGCTCCTGCAGAGCGCATCGAATGGTCAGTTTGCGTTCCAGAGACCGGACCGGGCGCTTGAGGAAGCCGGCCAGGAGACTGGAGAGCAGGCTGGCCAGCCGGGCGGGGCTGGCGTGAACCGGAGGGGCGCGCTCGATCTCCACCTCTACATGAAGGATCTCCAGGTCCTTTCGGGCCAAGCCCAGTACCCGTTGCAGGAGGCGGCGGAGGTCCAAATCCCGCTCGGCCTGGTCGGTTGGGCCGAAGGACTTCAGATCGTTGACCAGGTTGTTGATCCGGGCCATGCCCTCTTGGCATTCGTTGATCAGCTCGTTGAGCTCGTCCAGTCCCTGGGGCCAGTTGGCCTGGCGCTTGTATGCCTGGAGTTGAGCCGGGTTGCCGTGCAGCAGGGCCAGATCGACGCCGTAGGTCAGCAGAGGCTGCAGGTCCTGGATGCAGGCGCGGGTCTCCTCCAGGTTGGCCATCACGAAGGTCGCGGGGTTGAGGATCTCGTGGGCCAGGCCCCAGGACAAGCGACCGATCAGCTCAAGCCTCTCCTGCTCCAAGGCTTGGGCGTGACTGAGCGCCAACAGGCCAGGGGCGATGCGGTTCTCATTGGGATTCGTTTGCGTTGGATGCGAATCCGCGGACGGTGACGCCTCAGATTTGGCCTCTGCAAACTGAGCCTGAGCCGCCAGACAGGCAGGCCAAGCCAACGCCGTTGGCACCACGTCCACGGCGCCTGCGCGCATGCAGGAGACCGCTTGGGCCACGGTGAGGCGCTCTCCGCAGACGACAACGGGCAGGGTACTGGCGGCCAAGAGCTGGGGGAGCTCGGGTGCGCTGTGGTGAACCAAGACACAGTCTGCGTGGGGCAGAGCGGCCAGCAACTCACCCAGGGAGTCGCTGCGACTGAGTGAACCCTGGCCCGACCATCTCGCTGGGGCCACGCGCGGTGCACAGAGCTCAATCAGGTGCATCACCGCCTCCGTCGGCAGCGATGTTATCAGCCAGGGGCAGCATTCGGAGCGTGAGATGGCGGTCGTAGAGGTAAAGGGCCTGGAGAAGCGCTACGGCGACCACGCCGCTCTGGGTGGGGTCAACTTTGAGATCCACGCGGGCGAGGTCGTCGGATTCCTGGGGCCCAACGGCGCCGGCAAGTCCACGACGATGAAGATTCTCACGGGCTTCATCACGGCCACCGCTGGCTCGGCCGTGGTCGCTGGAGTGGACGTGCTGGAGGATCCGGTGCGCGCCCGAGGCCATTTGGGCTACTTGCCCGAGGCCAGTCCGGTCTACCCCGACATGCGCGTGATGGAGTACCTGGAGTTCGTCTCCAACGTGCGCGGCTTGGCGGCCGCCGAGGGCGCAGCTGCCGTGGAGCGGGCCATTGGGCGCTGCGGTCTGAACGAGCGCCGTCAGCAGGTCATCGGCACCCTCTCCAAGGGCTACAAGCAGCGCGTCGGGATCGCCCAAGCCATCCTTCACGATCCGGACATCTTGATTCTGGACGAGCCCACCTCGGGCTTGGACCCCAACCAGATCATGGACATTCGGGCCTTGATCCGTGAGATCGGGGCCAAGAAGACCGTCATCCTGAGCACCCACATTCTGGGTGAGGTTCAGGCCACCTGTGACCGGGTGCTGATCATCAACGAGGGCCTGATCGTGGCCGACGGTCCCACCGAAGAGGTGACGCGGGCGAGCTCGGGCGACCTGGTGCACTTGAGCTTGGCGCCCGGAAAGGTGGTTCAGGAGACGGCGCGCATCATCGAGGAGATCTCCCAGATCGCCGGCGTGGAGAGCGTTCGCCACGTGACGGGCCATGCGGAGGTCGAAGGTCAGCTCGATCTTCAGATCCACGGACAAGGCGAGCTTCGTCCGGAGCTTTTCCACACGGCGGTTCGCTTGGGCTGCGTGATCCTGGAGTTGCGCCAAGAGCGCCGCAACCTGGAAGAGGTCTTTCGGCAGCTCACTCGGGCTTGATTCAGACGATGCAGTCCAGCTCCATCGCGCGGGCTTGGGAGACGATGCGCTTCATCTTGTCGGTGTTGAGTCCGAGCAGCCGTCTGGCGCCGTTGACCTGAGTTCTGTCCTCGCAGAACTGCGCTCCCTGGGGTCCGCGCAGGCCCAAGTTCAGGTGCTCGGCCACCACGCCTGCGACCAAGAGGGTGGCGATGGTCGGGTTTGGGACCTTGGCGACGCTGACCTGGTGGTGATGCCGAATCACGGAGACGATCTCTCCCGGCAAGTCCCAGGTCTGGCCAACCCGGGCGCCCAGGGTTTCGTGTGATTCCAGCGCCGCTGCCCAAGCCGTATTCAGGGGTGGTGGGGACTCGCCGCGGGGGACCTGTGCCAGCACCATCAGCGCAGTCGCCATGCCCAAGTCGGCCAACAGGGCGCACATGCTGGCCTGAGGCTGCGAGAAGCGGCTCTGGCGATTGACCGCATGGCAGAGGTTGGAGCGCACCTGGGCAAAGCGCATGATCTCGGTGACCTGAGGCTCAAAGCCGGGGGCACGGAAGACCTTCATGCGCAGGCTGATCTGCAAGACCAAGTCTCGCAGTCCGTTGATCCCCATGCGGACGGCGGCCTCTCTCAAGCTCTGGACAGGTCGTGTGCCGTAGATCGGGCTGCGGGCGCGGGCCAGTAGCTGTGCGGCGAGGGTCGCGTCGGTCTCGACGACGGCGAGGATCTCTGCGGCCTCTACCCGGGGGTTGTTGGTCAGCCGCAGAACTTCAAGGGCGGCTTTGGGGAGGGTTGGTGCCTTAAAGTTTGGCTTGGCCAACTCGGACTCCAGGCGCTCTACACAGCGGCCAACGGGGTCGTCGATCTCAACGAATCCCAGGCCGTAGTTGGCGTCCATATTGGTGCTCATGTCGCCTCCGTTTAAGTAGATCGGCTCAGATGGGACTCCTCATGAGGCTGATGAGGCCCGGAATGCTGGCCAAGATCAGGGGTAGGACGACTCCTGTGATTTGCAGGGCAAGGTGGCGCTGCGGAAGCACACCAACGGCCAGAAGGCTGCAGCCGATGAGTGGCAGGAAGGGCAGCGCCTCGGAATAAGCGCACGCGGCAGCAAGGATGCCCGTGAGCGCCAAGAGTGCGCCTCGGTTCAGGGCAGCATGGCCTCGCAGGCAGAGGGTGACCCCTCCGATGACCAGAGCCTCTATGCCCAGGCGCATGGAGCAGTTCAGGGCCAACACGATCCCTACACCAATCCCCAAGAGCGGGACCACCCAAGGCCGATGTGGGCGCTGGACCAAGACATCGCTCCCGAGCAGTGCGATGCCGGCGAGGGTGCCGATCGCCAGGCTCTCCAACAGGGTGGAGCGACCCCAGAGGCTCTGGAGTCCGAAGCCCAAGGTCAAGGCCGCGCTCAGAGCCAAGGTGGCCACAGCCCAGCGCTTTGGCGCCAGCATGGGGAGCAAGAGCACGGGGGTGAGCACCATTCGGTAGTCGAAGGCGCTGTGGGGAGGAACGCTTGGAAGTCCCAAGAGAATGCTTCCAGCAACGACCCAACCCAGCCAGCCGCTCATTGCGATGGCCCGATTGCCCAAACGAGGCCCGGCCACCACCAATGCGATGGCCAAGGGCAGCAGCAGGGCCAAGCGCATCAGAGCTTCTTCTTGGTTCCCTCAATGGCGATGGTCATCGCGATCTCGTCGCCGATTCCGTCTTCGTTGTAGAAGCCGAAGTCGGAGCGCTTGACCTGGAACTCTGTCTCAAAGCCGTAGCGGTAGCCGCCCCAGGGGTCCTTGCCCTCGCCGGCCTTGGTGATGTCCACGGTGATTGGCTTGGTCACGCCGTGGAGGGTCAACTCCCCGGTCGCGGTCCAGACGCCCTCGCCCTTGGCTTCGATCTGCGTGGCCTTGAAGCTGACCGTCTGGAACTCGCCTGCGTTCAGGAAGTCCGGGCTACGCAGGTGCTTGTCGCGCTTCTCGTTGTTGGTGTCGACGGACTCCGCCTTGACGGTGATGTCGATGGCGGTGGGGTTGCCCTGCTCGTCCACCTCGAAGGTTCCTTCAAAGTCGTTGAAGCGGCCCCAGGTGTAGCCAGCGCCGAAGTGAAGGGCCTTGAAGAGCACGGCGGAGTGAGAGGTGTCTACTTTGTAGTCGTCGGCGGCAAATGCCACGGCCGGCAGGAGAAGAGCAGTGAGAGCTGAAGCGGCAATGAGACGGCGCATGTGGCCTCCTGTTTGTTTCGAAGATGATGGTAATGCCCCCGGGCTGGTCTGTATTCCCTGTTTATTGGAACAATGCATTCCGAGGCCGCGCGTCAGTTATGCTGTGCGGCATGGAACAACTCGCTGAGGCCTTCATTGGCATGGCCGCTGTGCTTGGGGTCTTTGGGTCCCCGACCGTGATGGTCGCCTTTTTTCTGAGCCACCGCCGCCAGATGAAGGAGCTGGACATCCGCCAGATCGAGGCGCAGACCAAGCTGGCCAAGGCACAGGGCATGGTGGACCTGCCCGAATACATCGATAGCGACGATCCGCTGGCGGTGTCTGCTTACCGGCGCGCCAAGGAAGAGACGCTGCGCTCTTCGGCCAAGCACGCCGCAGCGAGCAGGCAGGGCAAGCAGGTCTAGCTGTTCGCTATTCCGCTGAGTCGATGCTCAGCAGGGCATCCTTGAGGGCGTTGAACTGGTTGTTCTGCCCCAGATCTTGGTTCGTCAGGTTGAAGACCCCGACGATGCTTCCCTCTGGATCAACGAGCACCACGTCTCTGTATTCCACGCCCCACTGAGACCAGACGGCGTCCTCCTCGGTGTCCTGTAGCCAAGGCAGATCGCGGCCGTCGGTGAAGACGTCATTGCTTCCCGCCTTGCCCAGCTCGTTCACGCCGATGATGGCGATGGAGTCGGGCAGCTCAGCTTGCATCTGGTCCAGGTAGCCAAACTGGCTACTGCAGTAGGGTCACGTTGCGTGACCGAAGTACCAGGCCGAGACCCGGTCCAGATACTGAGAGGGCGCCACCAAGCTCTCAAAGCTCGCGCTGGTGCTGTTGACGTCCTCCAACTCAAAGCCGGGCGCAAGGGCACCCTCTCCCAGTGGGGAGGGGCTCAGAACTGCGAGGGGATCAGCGTCGGGGGTGGCGCAGGCCAAGGCGAGTAGGAGCATGGGGCTCTCTTAATCCAGAGTATCGAAGAAGTCTTTGAGCAGGGAGCCGTCCCAGCTCTCGTTTGGACCGTGACCCATGCCCTCTACGACATGGAGGGTGCTCTGCAGGCCCAGCCCTTCCATGCGTGTCTGGGCATCGCGGGCAGCGTCCACCCAGCCGCTGTCCTCGGAGCCGGCGATGTGGTGTACCGGAACGCACGCCAAGGATGCGACCAGCTCCTCGTCTGTCTCTGATTCGAAGGTGCCGGGCAGGCCGGTCAAGCTTCGGAAGGGCGCCGGGGTGTCCACGGCCAAGGGGTAGGCCACGCGGCCTCCCGAGGAGTGACCGATCAGGTGGACTTGGCTGGAGTCGTGGTCAAAGCAACCCTGGAAGGCCGCCAGACTGTCCAAGGCCACTTGGCCGCGATCGCTTCCTGCGCCGCTGGTGTGGGGCACGATGACCCAGTAGTCCTGCAACCCGGGCATCATGGCGATCCACGAGAAGTAGTTGTTCGTGGCGCTGCCAATGTCCGCTGGGCCGCCGGGAAGGAAGACCAAGACGGGCAGGATCTGATCGGGATCCTCGGGCACGCTGAGAATGTAGCTGCCCTTCTCGCCGTCTACCTCGACGAGCCCTTCCTTGAGCTCGGGACACGTCTCCACGGGCTCCGTGGCCAAGGGAACAGGAGCGGGACAACCCTCTTCGGTCTCGCCGGTCTCAGCGAGGCTGTCTTGGGTGTCGATGGGGTCGGCGTCGCCGCCGGAACAGGCCAGTAGTAGAAGCAGCATGTCCAAGGATTAGCACCGGGGGTTAGCCTTCGCAGGTGAAACGCCTGCTTCCCATGCTGCCGTGGCTCTTTGCCCCCTTGGTGCAGCTGCCTTTCGCCTACGCCGCGGTGGTGCAGCCCGAGCTCTGGCGTGTGGTCGTGGAGTTCGCTGCGTTTTGGGTGCTGGGCGCCTTGCAGCTGCGCTTTGCGCCAGAGGGATTCGCCCGCTCTCCTCTGGCCCCGGCTGCCCTGTTGCTCTTGGGAGCAGCCTGGCTGCATGTGCCTGCGGGCCTGGTCATGGGCTTTGCCGCAGTGCTGGGTCTGCTGCTCTTGGGCGTGGTGGCGCTGCGGGTTCTTGAGCCGGTCTCCCGGTGGTGGGTGGGTTTGCTGGTGCTGCCCTTCGGGGCCATGGGCCAGCGCTTGGTGGTGCTCTCCGCCAGCTACGTCGGAAATCCCGTCGCGGAGATCAGCAAAGAGCTGCGCGGCTTTGTGACCCCCCGAACCCAGGCCACCAGTCAGGGCCCGCTGATCCTGTTGGTCACGGTGGACACTCTGCGCTGGGACAAGGCCCAGGACATGGAGAGTGTGCAGCGAATCGCAGCGGGCGGGGGCTATTGGCCGCGGGCGATGGCGACCTCGAGCTGGACCTTGCCGAGCTTGGCCTCGTTGATGACGGGGTTGCCACCAAGCGAGCACGGGGCTGGTGCCTCAGGCCTGGGGTATCAATCGGTCAACGCCGAGGTTCCTCTCCTGGCCGAAGAGCTGCGTGAGCAGGGCTACGCGACGGCGGCCTTTGGAGCGAACCCCTTTGCCTCCAGCTCAACGGGGCTGGAGCGCGGCTTTGACGACTTCTTCCACGTCAACGAGCGCGCGGCCCATCGCCTGACTTTTGGCGGCCGGCCGGTGCATGCCAACAACTACTGGGCTGGGGAGGGCCTGGTGGACCGGGCCGTGCAGACCCTCCAAGACGCGCCGGAGCGGGGCACCTTTGTGTGGGTTCACCTGCTCGATGTGCACTTGCCTCACCGTCACGCGCCGGCCCAGAGCTCCGTCTCGGGTTGGCGACGCTCGGACTACATGAACGCGGGCATCGTCAGCCCGCAGCATCGTGCCGACACCATCGAGGGCTACCAAGCTGAGGTGGACTACGTCGATCAGCAAGTCTTGCGATTGCTCGATGCTCTGGCCGAGCGGGGATTGGAGCAGGAGGCGGTGATCCTCTTCACCGCGGACCATGGCGAGGAGCTCTGGGATCACGGCGACTTTGAACATGGCCACGCCCACGCCGGCGAGGTCATCGATGTGCCTCTGGCGCTTCGCCATCCCAACTTTGTGGGCACCGGTCCAGGGGTGGCCAGCTTGGTGGATGTGGCCCCGACGCTGCGCGCGGCCGCCGGGCTCGCCCCAAAGGGCCTGGACTTGGCCCAAGGGATCCCCGCCGAACGCATCGCGGTGGCAGTGGGCAACAAATACGTGGCCCACGCTGCCAGCGCCCGTCAGGGCAGCCGTCGGGTGGTCCAGCCCAGTGAGGGGGCCGCTTGGTGGGTGGACTTGGCTGTTGATCCACAGGGCTTGGAGCGCATGGTGCCTTCCGCGTCCGATCCCCTCCTTGAGGTCCTCGGTCAGGTCGACCTAAAGCAGGGCGGGTCCGCGGCCGAGGTTGACTTGGAGGCTTTGCGTGCCCTTGGCTATGTAGAGTAGCGGTTCGTAGATCTCCTGATTCCACAGAACCAAGCTAGGCTGGAGCCGCCCATCGACGATCTGGTCAAAGACGAAGGTTTTCGTTTCGCGCTCGAGGCCAGCCCGGTGGCGATGGTGGTGGTGGACTCGGAGGGGCTGCTGCTCTTTGCGACCCGCAAGGCGCGCCTGCTCTTTCGAGACGAGGCCTTGGTGGGCAAGTGCGTGGAGGACTTGATCGTGCCGGAGCTCCGGCAGAAGCATCACGAGCATCGAGAGGGCTTCGCGACCCGGCCAAGGTACCGAGAGATGGGCAGGGGTCGGGAGATGGAGGCCCAGAGAGCCGACGGCAGTCGCTTTCCGGTGGAGATCGGACTGAACCCTGTGGAGCGGAACGGAACGGCGGTTGTGCTCTGTTCTATTGCCGACATCACAGAGCGTCTGGCGGTCGTCGAGGAGCGAGAGGCGATGCTCAAGCAAGGGCTCCAGCAGGAGCGGCTGCACAGCCTGGGATTGCTCGCTGGCGGGATCGCCCACGACTTCAACAACCTGCTGCTCGGCATCATGGGGAATGTACAGATCGCCCTCGAGATGGCGGAGGCCGAATCTCTGGCTGCCGAGTGTTTGCAGGATGCCAAGGATGCGAGCCAGCAGGCGGCTGACCTGGCCTCCCAGTTGACCGAATTTGCCGGTCGGGGCGATCTGCGGCTTCGGGAGATGGACCTGAGCACGGCCACCAATCAGATGGCTGGGATGCTTCGAGAGCTCGTGCCGGAGCACGTGACGGTTCACTTGGATCTCGCTGCAGGACTGCCGCCTGTACACGCCGACCAGATCAAGGTTCGTCAGGTCGTGATGAACCTGATCTCCAATGCCGTGCAGGCGGTCGGTGAGCAGCCAGGCCATGTCTGGATCAGCTGCGGTCAGCGCGATGTCGTCCCCAGAGAGCCGGCGGTGCAGGGCACGGAGTTGGAACCCGGTCGCTATGCCTTCGTGGAGGTCCGAGATTCGGGTTGCGGCATGCCCGCGGAGACCATTGAGCGCATGTTTGAGCCCTTCTTCACCACCAAGAGCAACGGCCACGGCTTGGGACTCGCAGCCACGATGGGAATCGTGCGAAGTCACGGGGGTGGGCTGAGGGTCAAGAGCACGGAGGGGCTGGGAACCACCATCACCTTGCTCCTGCCCTTTGCAGATCAGCCTCTGGGGTGAACCGGGCGCTGGTGCCCACGGTCAACGACCTCAACGTCTTCCTCACGCCGTGGCATGTAGGCGGTCTGCAGGCAGCGGATCACATCCAGCTCACCGTAGTAGGCGGCATCGCAGGACTGGACCATCGGGCCAGCGTTCCACACGCCGACGGCCTGCTCGATGCAGCTGAGCTGGTGGGTGGTGCTGTACAGGGCGTCATCGCAGGCTTCAATGGTGGCCTGCATCTGTTGGATGGGGGGCGCCGCGTGACGCGCGCTGGCCTGTGATGCGGCTTGGATGCAGCGTTGGGTGTTGGTGTCATCGTAGAAGGCATCGTCGCAGGCTTGGATCAGCAGTGAGATGTCCCGACCCTCTGGCGCGCTCTCTACACAGGCCAACAACTGGGATTCGCCGTAGAAGGCGTCGTCACAGGCATCGATGACGGGTGCAGGGTCGACGCGGAAGTCCCGGGCTGCCGCGACACACTCCAGCTCGAAGTTGGCGCTGTAAAAGGCGTCGTCGCAGGCGGAGATAGCGCTCGATAGGAAGGCGCTCTGGCCCTGCCCGCCGTGTCCTTGGCCGTGGCTGCCATGACCGCTGTGTCCGCCGTGGCTGCCATGACCGCTGTGTCCGCCGTGGCCCTGACCGTGGCCAGCGTGTCCGCCGTGGCCCTGGGTGGCCGCTGCTCGAATGACCATGCGCTCCTTTCCGTTGGTGGAGCGAACCATCCATGCGCCGCGTAGGGCGAAGAGCTGCACGGAGATGGCTTTGTTGCCCCTGGGCTGTTGGGGCAGCTGAATGGTGCCGCTGGCGTTGTTCAAGGGCGCGCTCCAGAGCAGCTCTTGTCCCTGGAAGACGGCGAGGGTGGCCGGAGCATCACGTACCACCAGACCCTGCCAGCTGGCGCTGTCCAGGGTGTAGCGCAGGTTGGTGCCCTCGAGTTGGGCACGGGTCAGGACCAGGTCTCCCTCGGGAACGCCTGCCAGGGATGCTGCGGTGAGTGCTGCGATGAACATCTTTTCTTTCCTCCGTCTGACACCGTTGACGGGCCGGATTCGCGGCTCTTCGCTTGCATGACAAGTGGCGACGAAAGACGACAGGCGATCGGATTCCGTGGTCGCAGAGGCTTTGACGCGACGGGAAGCGCCCACTCGGGCGCGCTGTAAGTGTTTCTGTTTCGGGTCAGGGCGGTGCACGAATCCCTCGCCAACCCGCCTGAGGAACAGTTCTGCGCTGCACTGCGGCGAGGCCTCGGCCCTCACCTGTTGAAACCAGGTGAAATGCAGCTTTCTCCCTGTAGTGTGTACCTTCATCCTGTGACGGGAATGAACGATGAACACGTGGACCATCAGCCGGGCAATGCGGTGCGGGTGAGTAGCACCCAGGCTCCAGCCCTTCCCTCGCCTTCGCTTGGTCAGGCCCCGGTGATGGTGCAGCACGTCTGCGCTGCTCTGCCCAAGCCGTTCGGGCTCCTTGCGCAGCTTCTTGGGGCTGCCGCTGAACTTCGACTTGGAGGCGGCCGACGTTGCGGTCAAGCAGCGCGTGCTCTGGGCCCAAGCGCGGCTCCATCACCCCAAGTACAAGCTGCTCGCTCAGTCCATCCTGGTCCATCGTGAGGCGCTGCGCCACCGGGCGCTGCAGTGCGCAGGCCCAACCTTGGGTGAGTCTGTAGAGCGCACCCTTGCCAGCTTCTGGAAGGGCTTGTGCAACACCGCTGGCCTGAACCCGCAGCAGCGCCAGAACCTGCTCCATCGCGAGGCGCGTCGCGTGGGTCTGGATCCCGACCGCATCCCCAGCCTGGTGCTGCGTGGCTCTCCCGAGCTGGGAAAGGCCGTTGGGGAGCGCTTGCCCTGGGCGGAGAGGCGAGCGCGGAGGTGGAGCGCTCCTTGGCATCCAACCGCAACGCGGGGGGCGCGCTCTTGGGGTTGACCGCTCTGCGCTTGGAGCCGGACACCCCCCACGCTCGCCGACGCGCTGAGGCTCTGGTGGATCTCGCCGAGGGGATTCGCGGGCTCTTGCTCCAGCGTGCTCTGAGCCCGGCCGGGCAGGAAGCCTTGGTCCGAGAGGCCTACCGCGGAGGGCTGGCGCCGCATCTGGCCCGCCAAGCCTGTCAGCTGGCCCTGCAAGAGTGGCTGGCCTTCCGCAAGGGAGACCGCGATGCATACGCGCTCCTGGGACGTGGAAGCGCCCACACCCAGCGTCTGCGCTACCTGAAGCGACGCCGTCTGTTGGTGGCTCGGGTCTTCCTGCCCAAGGACCTGCGCGACTTGGTTCGTCTGGACGCGGCTTGGACAAGTCTGGCGAGTTGAGGCCCTGACAGGTTCCTGCGCTCCGCTGCGTTACACGGTCCCCATGACAGCACTGCCCACACTGCACCCGAACGCCCGGGTGGATCTGCACATGCACAGCGATCGCTCCGATGGCCGCTATGCCCCTGAGCACGTGCTCAAGCTGGCGGGTGAGTCGGGCTTGGATGTGATCGCATTGACGGATCATGACTTGCCAGCGCAGCTCCCGGTGGGCCCGCAAGTGGTCGAGGGGCACACGGTTCATGTGCTGCACGCGGTCGAGGTCAGCGGGTGGCACGGGGACCAAGAACTGCACCTCTTGGTGTACTTCCCTGCCGAGATGCCCGAAGACTTTCGCCTCTTCTGCACCGAGCTGGCCAAGCACAGAGCGGATCGCTACGAGCGCGCCCTGGAGAACCTGGCCCTGGAAGGTGTGACGCCGCCGGACCAAGCCAGCCGAGACGGCGAACGGGCCATCACTCGGCTGCATCTTGCCCAGGCGCTGGTGGACGCCGGTCACGCCGAGAACCTGCGCCAAGCCTTTGGCAAGTGGGTGGGCAACCACACCGCCAAGGTGCCGCACGTCACGCTCTCCATGGCCGACGCCATCGCGCGAGCGCGGGCTGCGGGCGGCCTGACCTCGTGGGCGCATCCGTCCCTTGATCAGGCGCGGGCCTATCTTCCTGAGCTTGTGGAGCTCGGGGTTCAGGGGGTCGAGGTCTTCCGCCCCCGTGTGGGCTCGAAGACCCGGCGAGAGCTGGGGCGCTTCTCGCGCAGGCACAAGATTGTGGCCACCGGTGGCTCAGACTGGCATGGCTGGTACCGCCACGAGCTCGGCGAGTTCAGCGTGCAAGCCCAGCAGTTGGGCGGCTTCTTCCAGGCCCTGCAAGCTCTGGCCTAGCGCAAGCGTTTCGTTGATATGAGCCTCCTACTCGTCAACTTGATTCTGGCCACAGGTCTGCCTCCCCAAACCGTGATGGTGGACGCGAACCTCGCCTGTCCAGGCCGCAGCGACAAGGTGCGCTTCACCTACCGGGTGGACTCCGGGGCCTGTGCGCCAGGGGGCCCCTGCTCCTACACCCACGAGAATCCAGATCCCAACAGCACCCTTGTGCTGCGTCAGAACGACTGTTTCTGGCCGCAGGCGGTGCACTTCGTTCGCGACGGCGTATGCGAGGGAGAGCCGGTCTGGGCGGTCAAGGGCATCGTTCCGCGGGCACCCTTCCGCATCGAGCCTTGGCCTGGCGGCCAAGGGCTGGCGCTTCAGCAGGACGCCAAGGCGCCTCAGAGCTGTCCTGGACCGCCCAAGTCACTGGACACAGTCGGGCCCCTCCAAATCGCAAAGGGCGTCGGCTCTTGGCAGATGCGAGCTCTGGAGGACATGACCCTGGAGGAGCAGCCCGATGGGCTGGTCATCATGACCACGCCAGTGGAGCAGGCCCTGGCCTTTGAGGGCGCCTACCGCTCCCAGCCCATGGACCGCGCGGTGGCTGAGGCGGCTCTGGCCAAGATGAGCGTGCAGTACCCACGCACGGAGAAGATGCAGGTGAACGTGCAGAGCGTCCTGCTGGGGGGACAAGAGGTGCTGCGCAAAGTGCAGGACGGGAACTACCCGCTGTGCATCGCCAGCCGCGATCTGGACTTGGCCTTGATCCTCACCGAGGAGATCACGCTCACCGTGAGCGGCCACCAGGACATCTTCGTCGAGACCTCTCGCTGTGCGGGGCTCTAGACCGCGGCCGCAGCAGGCGCTTGTTGGAGTCGGCACAAAAAAAGCGCCTGGAAGTTGCCCTCCAAGCGCTCTCTTCAACGGCGAGATGCCCCGCCGCAGTGTCTCTTGACTCAGCCCAAGAGGGTCTGGAGCTGGGTGGCGAGGCCCAGGTTGTCGGCGGTCAGCTTGCCGGTCATGAAGAGCTGCATGGCCATGGAAGGGTTGTCGAGCAGTGCCTCGAAGTCGTCCTTGCCCACGTTGATGGTGCAGTCTGCCTCGGATGCGCCCTCGGCCACGGAACCTTCCTTCAGATCGATGGTGTAGCTGGTGCCGCCATCGATGTTGAATGCGAAGCTAGCGCCGATGTCCTTGACTGCTGGCTCGTTCTCGATCTTGGCAGGGATGGTCTTGGTGAAGAATTCGACGTGGTCAGCCATGGCAGCACTCCTGGACGGGACAAAGGGGTTTGACTGAATACTGATTCAGTTGCCCCCAGGGCCTAACGCCCAGGGGGAGGGGCTGCTACAGCTTGCGGCGCATCAGCCAAGTCGTGATCGCGCCTGCGACGGCCAAACCGGGGAAGAGCACCATGGCCAGGAGCACCGAGAGCACGAGCTGGGTGACGCTGGCGTTGAGCTGACCGCCCTTGGCTTCGTTCGCCCGGATGGCGATTTGATCTTCCTCGCCCACCAACCAAGCGACCGCGTTCATGAACAGGTCCAGGTTCTGGCCGTTGATCAAGAGCTTGTTGCTGGCAAAGTCGGCGTCACCAAAGACGATGACCCGTCCACCGGCTGCCGGGGTGGGCTGGGTGCTCAGTCCCTCCCCGATGGCGATGGCGCTGGGGTCCGTGACCTCGGCCAGGGCGATGACGCCGATGTTGCCGATGCGGTCGGCCTCATCAGGTGCCAGCTCGCTGCTCAGGGCCAACATGGGGTCGCTCTCTGCCCAGGACTCCGGGGTGGTGCGTGCCAAGACCTGTGCGTTGATGCCCTGGGGGGCCTCCGGGGAGACCTCCACCGAGCGTGCCAGCTCCATCAGCACAAAGCCGTTGAGCTCGTTGACAACGGGGTGGTAGTCGAAGGAGTCCGGCAAGAGCATGACCATCGAGGCATCCAGGCCAGCCTGGAGGAACTGAGGGTCCGCCTCGATCACCAAGTCTTCACCCACGGAGATGCCGTAGCGGGACATGTCCTGTGCCAGGAGCGGAGTTGCAGCGCCCACTGCACCATCGACCAAGCCAAAGGGCTCCAGCAGCACCATCAGCGCGCCGCCCTCGGCCACGTAGGCAGCCAGGACCTCGAGCTCGACGGGCAGAAAGTCTTGGGAGGGACCCGCCACAAAGACGACCTCGCAGTCGCTGGGGACGGAACGCTCCTGGAATGGGGAGAAGTTGCGGGCGGTGTAGTTTCCGCCTTCGGCCTTGATGATCACGCCGCCAAAGCCCAACTCGTCGATGTCGTTGTCCAACTCACGCTCGCCGTGGCCGTTCGTGAAGCAGAGGATGTGCTCCTGGCCGGCGGTGAGGTTGATGAGGGCGTTGGTGAAGGCCTCCTCGCTAAAGTCGGTCTCCAGGCGGCGGCTCTTGTCGCCCATCTGCAGGATCACGGTGCCGTAGCGGGAGGTGATGCCGTTGGATTGGGCGAGCATGGGCTCCGCATCGGGGTCGATCATCTGCAGCTCCAGCATCGTATTGTGCTGGGCATAGCTGTTGAATCGCTCCTCAAACGAGGCCCCTACGTCCTCGGCCTCCAAGGCGAAGAAGCCCATGACCTTGACCGGCTGGGTCAGGCCTTCGGCCACCTTGATGGACTGCTCGCTCAGGGTGAAGGTGCCCGATGAGGTGGCGTCCCAGCGCTTGTCGTAGCGCTTGGCCAGAACGTTGGCTGCGATGGCGATGCCCAGGGCGATGACCACCAAGAGCACGGCGCCGCCGGCCAGGGAGGTGTTGCGCGCCTTGGCCACGTTGGCCACGTCGTCGCGGTCCAGCCAGAGGTAGGCGATGAGCATGGCGGCGCCGATGCCGCCCACCACGCCAAAGGCGGTGCGGATCTCTTGCAACGCTGCGTAGGAACCCAGGAAGGTGAGCACCAAGGCGCCACCCAAAAGACCCAGGATCCAAGCGAATTTTTGAAGCTTGTCCATAGTGGTCTACCTCCACCGGTAGGCTTCGACACGCTGGTGCGTGACGAAGAGGAAGAAGGCGACGAAGCTGCCGAAGTAGACGAGATCCTTGGTGTGGATCAGGCCCTTCTGCATGTCCTCGGTGCGGTTGACCAAGGAGGCGAAGGAGAGGACATCCTTGAGGTTGCCCTGAAAGCCAGTGGAGCCCAAGCTGCCCTCGGCCCAGCCCAAGAGCCAGAACATGAGCAGAATGCCAAAGGCCAGGATCATGGCCACCATTTGGTTCTCGGTGAAGCTGCTCGCCATCAGACCCACCGCCATGAAGCAGGCGGTCATCATGGTCCAGCTCAGGTAGCAGCTGGCCATGATTCCAGGGTCGGGGTCGCCCATCCAGAAGAGCAGCGCCGGGTAGTGCAGAGTGCCCAGGAAGAGCAAGAGCACAAAGCCGAGGGCGCCCAGGTACTTGCCCAGCACGATCTCCGTGGTGGAGATGGGGCTGGTCAGCAGCAGCTCCAGGGACTTGGCTTTGCGGTCCTCGGAGAAGAGACGCATGGTCAGGGCTGGGCACAAGAAGAGCAGGATGATGTTGGCGTTCCCGAAGAAGGGAGAGACCAAGTACTCATCGACGTTCATCTCTGCGGGGCCGTATGGGTCGTAGCCCATGGTTGCGGCCTGCTCAGAGTAAAAGCCCAGGAAGATCGAGAAGAAAAAGCCGGTGAGCAAGATGTAGCCGCACAGACTCAGCCAGCCCACAGGGGTGGCGAAGTAGTTGCGCAGCTCTCGCTTGGCGATGGCCAGAATGTTGCCCATCACGCCTCCGCTTGTTGGGTCAGGTGGAGGAAGATGTCTTCCAAGCTCTGGCGGCCGGAGAACTCCAGCAGGCCATAGGGCACGGCGGCGGCTGCCACTTGCTCGCGGATGTCGCCCGGTTCGGTGAACAGGGAGATCGCGCCGGCATCGCCCGGGGTGACGCTGAGCACGCCTGGCATGACGCTAAGAATGTCCAACAGGCCTTCGGGGCGGGCCACGCTCAGGGTGATGGTGCGACCCCCCAAGACTTTGGTGAGCTCGCTGATCGGGCCTTGGCCGACCATCTTGCCCTTGTTGATAATGACCACCCGCTCGCACATCGCTTCGATGTCGGCCAGAACGTGGGTGCTCAGGATCACGGTGCGGTCTTCCTGGGCCAGCTCCTTGAGCAGGTCCCGAATCTCCATGCGCTGGGCAGGATCCAAGCCCGAGTAGGGTTCGTCCAGAATGAGCACGTCGGGGTTGTGCACCAAAGCTTGGGCCACACCGCAGCGTTGGCGGAAACCCTTGGAGAGGTGGTCGATGATGCGGTGCGCGACCGGGGCAAGACCGACGCGATCAATGGTGGCCTCGGCTGCGCCCTTGATGTCGTCCACCCCCTTGAGACGTGCGGCGAAGCGCACGTAGTCCCGCACCTTCATGTCGGTGTAGAGGGGAGGAACTTCGGGGAGATAGCCGATCCGCTTCTTCACCTGACGGGGGTTCTCGAAGACGTCCTGGCCGTCCAGGGTCACCCGGCCCTCGGTCGCTCCCAAGCTGCCCGTGATGATGCGCATGGTTGTGGTCTTCCCCGCGCCGTTTGGGCCCAAGAAGCCAACGACTTCTCCCTTTGGCACCTCGAAGCTGAGCTCCTGTACCGCTGTCGTGGCGCCGTAGCGCTTGCTCAGCTTCTCGACCTTGATCATCGATTCACCCTGGTGTCGCCGCATCTTCGGCAGCCGAGGCCCAGGTATTGCCCGAGGGATGCACGTCAAGTGTAAGAATGGCGAGACGGGGTGGAAGCGCGGGGGCTGGCTTGTGCCTGCGAGGTGTGCAGCGCTATCCTGTGGCCCTTGTAACTCCGGGACCTCCCATGCTGAATCGTCTTGCTTTGCCCCTTCTCTTGGGTCTACTGACAGCCTGCAACGCTGAGTGGTCTGCCGTGGACGCGGATGGGGACGGCGTGCCCTTTGGCCAAGACTGCGATGACTTGAACGGGGACGTGGGAGACAAGGTCGAGATCTGGTACGACGGCATTGACCAGGACTGCGATGGCAACGACGCGGACATGGACGGCGATGGCTTTGTTCCCAGCTGGTATGTCGCGGATTTCCCGGACACTTGGCAGGACTTTCCGGCGCACATCGCCTCAGGGGACTGCTGGGACAGCACTCTGGAGATTCCGGAGGACCAGGTGGCCGTGGGCGGGGCCGCTCAGCCCAGCGCCGAGCTGGTGTACCCAGGCGCCGGTGACGCTTGGTACGACGGCGTTGATCAGGACTGCGAGGAGAACTCTGACTTTGACCAGGACGGGGACGGTCAGGACAGTCAGTGGCATGAGAACGTGGCGGGAGAGGTGGGCACCGACTGCGCCGATGCTGTGGAGGACTTGGAAGACGTCCAGGACGACGACTGCGGAGTGCCCAGTGGCATTCAGCCCGAGGACATCTTCCTAGGCGCCCCGGACGCCCCTTATGACGGGGTCAACCAGGACTGCGGTGTCGACGATTTCGGTGCCTTTGAGAACGACTTCGATGCGGACGGCGACGGCTTTGTGGTCTGCGAAGAGTGCGATGATTCCGATGCCAACATCTTCCCGAACGAAGGCATTGAGGAGCTCTGGTACAACGGCATTGACGAGAACTGCGACGGAAACGACGGGGACCGGGACGGCGATGGCTACGTCGATGCCGCCTACATCGCGGCCTTCCCGAGCACGTGGGATGCGCCGGAGTTCACGGCCCACAGAACGGTGGTCTACGACAGCCTGGGCGTAGAGGTCGAAGGCTTGCCCGCAGTGGACTGTTGGGACGATCCCACCGTCACGCCCGCTGAGTTTCAGCCCCTGGGTGGCTTGCCCCCTCTGGATCCGGACGAGGTCTATCCGCGCGCCAAGGCAGACGAGCCAGCCGACGCGGTCTACGACGGGATTGACGCGGACTGCTGGCAAGACAGCGACTTTGACTTTGACCAGGACGGCCACGACGCCGGCGATGTCAGCCAGCGCGGAGGCGCCTTGGGCGATGACTGCGACGATGGCGACCCCTCGGTCTTCCCAGGCGTGGACCTGAGCGGCGTAGAGGCCGTCGAGAGCTGCGATGAGGTGGACTCCAACTGCGATGGCAGCATCAACGACGTCGAATCCCTGGGGTGCGAGGCCTACTACATCGACGCGGACGGAGACAGCTTCGGAGTCTCTGGCGGCTTTGTCTGTCAGTGCGAGGCCGAGGGCAGCTACACCTCGCTGTTGAACACCGACTGCAACGATGGGGACAAGCACGAGTACCCCGGCGCTCCTGACCTCTGCGATGGCCAGGACAACGACTGCGATGGCAGCTTGGAGAGCGACGAGCAGGACGACGACGGCGATGGCTACGTGCAGTGCACATGGCCAGCCTCTGGCTGGGACACGGACTCCGCGTCCATGTCTGGCGGCGAGGACTGCGATGACACCGACAACACCATCTACCCCAACGCCACGGAGCTCTGCGACGGTCAGGACAATGACTGCGATGGCAGCTTGGCGAGCGTCGAGAGTGATCTGGACAGCGACGGCTACGTGGCTTGCTCCATCGACGGCGGCGGCTGGGACGGAAGCTCCACGCCTACTGGCTACGATGACTGTGACGATGCAGAGTCGACCACCAATCCAGGCGCGGCCGAGCAGGTTGCAGATGGCGTAGACAACGACTGTGACTCGGTGGAGACCTGCTACGCCGATGTCGACGGCGACGGCTTTGGGGACCCCAGCGCTACCGCTGAGACCGGCTCCTCCAACTTCAACTGCGACCGAGACTTTAAGGGTCTGGCCGATGACTCGGACGACTGCGACGATACGGACGAGACCGTCTACCTTGGCGCGGACGAGCTCTGCGATGGTCAGGACAACGCCTGCGCAGGCAGCATTGACACCGACGAGATCGACAACGACTCCGACGGCTACGTGGAATGCTCCGACGACGGCAGCACCTGGGCAGCCAGCAGCATCACTGGCTACGACGACTGCGACGATTCGGCCAGCACGGTCTACCCAACGGCCGCTGAGACGGTGGCCGACGGCGTGGACCAGGACTGCGATGACGTAGACACCTGCTACCGCGATGCAGACGAGGACGGCTACGGCTCGACCACGGAAGTGGACGGCATCGACCTGGACTGCGACCAGGCCAGCTCCAAGTTGGCCGACGACGCCACCGACTGCGATGACACCGACGACGTGGTCTACCCCACGGCCACTGAGCTCTGCGATGGCCAAGACAACGCTTGTTTGGGTTCAACACCCACCAACGAGACCGATGACGACTCCGACGACTACGTGGAGTGCTCCGACGATGGCAGCGACTGGGCTGGGCCATCCGGCCTGGGCTACGACGACTGTGACGACACCGACCCGGACATCAACCCCGGTGAGCGTGAGATCTGCGATAGCGCCAACACCGACGAGGACTGCAACGGCAGCGCCGATGATCTGGACTCTGGGACCAAGTCTTCCTCCAAGACCACTTGGTACGTGGACGCCGACTCCGACACCTATGGAGATGACCAAGACAGCGGCACCGCTCTCTGTGAGCAGCCCAGTGGCTACGTCAGCGACAACACCGACTGCGACGACTCCAACAGCGGCGTGAGCCCTGGTGAGAGCAGCGATGCAGTGGGGGATGAAGTGGACCAGGACTGTGATGGCACCGAGCTCTGCTACGTGGACAGCGACGAGGATGGCTTTGGCAGCACCAGCACAGTGGCCTCGACGGCGGACGCGCTCTGCTCTACCGCCGACAACGAGTCCACGTTGAACACCGACTGCGATGACGGCGACATCCTGATCAACCCCGATGGGACCGAGGTCTGCGACGCCGATGACGATGACGAGGACTGCAACGGCAGCGCGGACGACTCGGACGCCGGCGTGGATGTGAGCACCATGACCACCTTCTACGTGGACGCGGACACCGACACCTTCGGCGATGAAAACGACGCGGGCACCGACTACTGCGATGCGCCTTCTGGCTACGTGACGGACAACACCGACTGTCTGGATTCAGACGCCGACGTGAACACCGATGCGACCGAGGTTCGTGGCGACGCGGTGGACGATGACTGTGACGGCACGGCCGACCCCTACCTGCTCTCGGATCTGAGCGCCGGCGACCTGATCATCACCGAGATCATGATCAACCCAGCGGCCGTGCTCGACAGCTTGGGCGAGTACATCGAGGTCTTCAACAACTCCGGCGGCGAGGTCGATGTCGAGGGCTTGTACTTCACCAACGACAGCAGCCGGGCGGCTGAGGTGACCTCGGGCGTGGTGGTGACCAGCAGCGTGGTGGCCGATGGCGACTACTTCCTCATCGGTGCGAGCAGTGACTCCGTTACCAACGGCGGCTACTCCCCCGACGCGACCTACACCTGGGGTGCAGGAGCGTCCTCCTTCTCCGTGGGCAACTCCGGCGAGATCATCGGCATGTACTCCGATTCCGGCGAGACCCTGTTGCTGGACGAGGTGGACTTCACCGACTCCACCTACTTTGGAACGCCGGTTGCCACGTCCATGAGCTTGGATGACATCTACCTGGACGCCGACGCCAACGACCACGGCGGTCACTGGTGCGAGTCCACAACCGCCCTCTCCGGCGGAGATGATGGGACCCCGGGTGCAGCCAACGATGCCTGCGGCTTTGCGTACAGCTTTGCCATCGACATTGAGCCTGTCCTGACCACGACCTGTGGCGGTTGCCATGGTGGCGCGGGTGGCTCGGGCAACTTGAGCTACATCGAGGAGTGGGACTCCCTGGTCTACGTGGCCTCGGATGACCTTCCCAGCATGTACTTGATCGACCCCTTCGACTCGACCACCAGCTACCTTCAGCACAAGATCGATGGAACCCAGCTCTCCGTATCGGGGGCCGGCGACCAGATGCCAAAGGGCGGTGGCAGCTTGACCGCCGGTGAGATCACCATGATCGAAGACTGGATCAACGAGGGAGCACCTCAATAGTGGGTGCCTTGATCGCACTGTTGGGTTCCGGGGTAGCCCTGGCCCAGGAGTGTGCTGTGCCCCTGGAGCCTGAGGCCATGGCCTTGCGCTTGGAGGCGGTCAAAGACGGCGTGCTCTTTGGTGAGCCGGCGGCCGCTGCAGAGCTCTCCGCCATCGAGGCCAGCCTGCCTTGCCTGAGCGGTCCTGTGGACCAAGCGGAGCTCGGCAAGTTGATGCTGGGTCAGGCTGCCTACGGCACCTTTATGGGGACGGACAGCGCGGTTTACTACCAGCGGGCTGCAGCCTTGGGGGCTGGGGATTCAGACTACGGCCCCGAGGTACAGGCCAAGCTGGATGCGATTGCGGCCCCGCCGCCGGCCCTGCTCATCTTGGACTTCGATCCCATTCCACCGGTGATCTTGGTGGATGGGGTGATCACGTACTCCACTGGCCCGCGTGAGATGGCCAGCGGCTGGCACATCGTCCAGTGGCTCGGGGATGAGGGCTGGCAGGTGCGGGTGATGGAGCTGGGCCCCAGCCAGGAGGCCACGATCTCGGTGCGCACGGCCGAGGTGCCTGGCGTGCCCGAGGATCCGGCGGATGTGGCTCAGGAGAAGCCGCCCAGAGAAGCGCGCTCCAAGGAGCGGGGCGCCGTGGCCAGCGTTGCGCTCGGCTACCAGTTGGCGCTGAGCAAGCTCACGGAGCAGGGACAGCTCTACGAGGGACTGCAGGGCGGGCCGGCCTTGGTCTTGAGGGCACGGACAACAGGCAGCCTGCACCTGCGCTTGGGGGCTGAGTTGGTGCCGGGAGCGAGCGGGGCGAGGACCGGATCGCCAGCCCGCGCGCACCTGGCAGTCGGTTGGCAGCAGGACCAAGGTCCCAGACTGGGGCTGGCCCTTGGGCCGGTGCTCGGTGGGGCCTCGAGCTTGGTTCCCAGCGTGAGTGGGCTTGCTCCATCCTTTGAGCCTGGTCGGGCTTGGGGCCTTGGCCTGGTTACTCAGGTGCAGCCCTTGGACGCGCTGTACCTCGAGGTGCAGGGAGAGTGGATCGACGCTGGTTTTGGTGCCTCGGTCCTGGCCCAGATGCAGCTCGTCGAGCTTGGCTCGATACCACTGCTGATCAGCGTTGGAGGCCACCACTGGCAGAGCGCCCAGGCGGGGCGGTCTTCGTGGGTTCAGGTGGGCTTGGGCAGCGCCTTCACTTTCTAAAGCCTTATCCTAGGCCCACCGGGGCAGGGATGCGTGCTACGGTGGTCGACGCTGACAGGTGGAACGGTGGCCCTCCCACTGAACACAGAAATCCTTGAGACCTTGGGTGAGGGCAGCTTCGGCGCGGTCTACGTCGCCTTGTTGAATGAGGGTGCGATCCGTCGAACGGTCGTTCTCAAGGTTCTAAAATCGGAATGGGCGGACCATCCCGAGATCTTGGTGCGTTCTCGTGACGAGGCCACCTTGCTGGCGTTGCTGAATCACGACAACATCGTTCGCGTCGAGCAGCTCATTGAGCTCGAAGGCCGCCCTGCCGTGGTCATGGAGCACGTTCAGGGCCTGACTCTGGAGCGCCTCCTCAAGGGAAACGGGCCCCTCCCAGTCAGCATCGCGGTGGGGATCGCCGCCAAGGTTGCATCCGCCTTGGACGCCGCCTTCAACCAGCGTCCTCCAGGAGCCAAAGAGCCTCTGCGGGTGGTCCATCGGGACATCAAGCCCTCCAACATCATCGTGTCGGTGGCCGGCTCGGTGAAGGTTCTGGACTTTGGAACGGCGCGCGCGGAGTTCGGCGAGCGGGGGGCACACACCTCCGCTTTGACCTTGGGCTCTCCGCTCTACATGGCACCCGAGTGCTTCGATGGTGCCGAGGCCGATCCCACGGTCGACATCTACGCCTTGGGTGCGACCCTCTTCGAGCTGCTCGCTGGCGTACCGATGGGACGCTTGTCGGTGCACCCCCAGAAGCACGGCGTCAAGCTGCAGGAGCGCCTGGCACAGCTCAGCTCTCCGGAGCTGGTCGAGGGCGGCCCCGTTCTCAAGGCCGTGCGAAACCTCATCGGGCGTTGCATGCGCTACGAGGCACAGCGCCGGCCAACGGCGGCCGACATGCGGCGGCTGTGCAATGAGTTCCTCAAGCGCCTGCCTCGGGGCACCCTGAGCATGGACCAGTTCGCTCAGGTCACCGTAGAGCCGCTCTACAACGCCCGAGAGACACACGCGCCCATTCCGCTAGAGGCCACCTTGGGCCGAAGCGGTCTGCGGGAGTTGGACAAAGAGGAGCCGGAGGCCTGGGGAAGCAACAAGCCCGAGCTGCCCAGCCCTACTCCGGCCCCCGCGCCCGTTGCGCCGCCAGCGCAGACCCCCGCGCCGCCGCCGGTCGCGAAGGCCAAGCCCGTGGTGTTGCCGCCTCCCCCTCAGGAGGAGCAGGACGACCAAGCGGGCATGGGGCGGCTGATGCTCTTTGGGGCGCTGGGTATTCTTCTGGGTCTTGCGGTCGTGGGCGGCATCCTGGCGTTGGTGCTCCAGCAGGAGGCCGCTGACGAGCCTTCCGGCGAGCCGCCAATCCCAGCTTTGGAGATCCCTGCCGAAGTGGAGCCAGTCCCGGAGGGAGAGACGCCCGAGCCTGAGGCAGCTCCGGAGCCAGCCGCGGAGCCCGAGCCGGTCGCCGTGTTGTCTGCGGAAGCGCCCTCGCAGCGCGTGGAGCCCATTGCTGCGGTGTCCGAGCCTGCGCCCAGCGTCACGGACGCGGACCCCGAAGATGCAGCGCTTGCGCCCGTCGAGGTGCGCATCGCCTCCGTCCCTGCCGGCGCCCGTGTTCGGGTGGGTGGAGAGAGCGTGCAAGCACCCGGTGTGCTGACTCTTCCAGCGGGCACTGTGACCGCCAGGATCAGCTTTCCGGACAGCAGCGGCGGGAGCTGTGTTCTGACCGCAGCCGAGGGCGCCAAGTGGAAGTTCCGGGCCGACGCCGGCTCGGTGGTCTGCCCCTGAGGCGCTGCGCTCGTCCGCTCAGCTTGTACGACGGCGGCGAGAGAGAACCAGACCCAGGGCCAATGCCCCCAAGCCCCAGAGGGGTGTGGTGCCGGTGCTGGAGCAGCTTCCCTCCATCTCTGGCGTGTCGACGGCCACCACGATGACGGTCACGGTGTCGGGCAAGCTGGCCTCGGCGCCGGAAGAGACGCTGAGATCCCAGCGATAGGAGCCAGGCAGTTCGGGCGTGAAGCGCGGCGTGGCCGAGGAAGGATCGCTCAACTCCGCTGGAGGCCCTCCGCTGCGAACCCAGCTGTAGCTGAGCTCTTCAGCGCCGCTGCCGCCACCGGCGAGCTCGACGGTCTGGCCGACGTAGGCCATGAAGTCCACGCCAGCCTGGGCCTCCAAGAGGGGCAGGGGGGGCGGGGTATTGGCCTTGGCCTGGGCCCCTTGCTGTCCGGGCCCCAGGCC